>Ga0308167_1000053_pt1 | contig 274974 bp, 259 predicted proteins | sample PhyCR1_2_FD_202138 | JGI IMG/M metagenome (GOLD analysis project Ga0308167, IMG submission 202138) | Phyllosphere microbial communities from UC Gill Tract Community Farm, Albany, California, United States - DLSLRC.R1 | ecosystem: Host-associated > Plants > Phyllosphere > Unclassified | place...
ACATATCGAATCATCGTTATCTGCCGTCATCTTATGTGCAGTTTAAACTTCAGAAACTACACTGGCTGATAACCATCCTGCAGGTCAGGGTGCGCTTTTCGCTCTTAGCTGACGTTCATCTGATTCCTTCCGCTCTCTGCCAGAAGCGGACTTTGCCAAATCGCTTTTAGTTGGCCGTTGCCGCATAGCGCCCGGCGGATATCCATTGATGCGCTTAAAAGCTCTGCTGAATGCAGCCTGTGAGGCATAGCCAAGACGTAAAGCTACGGTGTCTATCGAAATTTTATCATGAAGAATCCAGTGACCTGCGAGGCGCATGCGCACTTCCCTTGCATAGCGCAGGGGAGGTATTCCAATGATTGATGTAAAGCGTTCAGCAAAAACAGAACGTGACACATGAGACAGGGCAGCAAGCTCAGCAACAGACCACTCACGGCCCGCATCGCGATGAATGGCCAGAATCGCACGGGCAAGGCGTGGATCACGAAGCGCAGCGATAAGTCCAGCGGCATTCTCGCTGCCGTTTTCAATCCATCCACGCACGATCATGGCAGCAGCCACTTCTGCCAGACGTGCCAGAATGCCTGCGAAGCCCGCGCGTCCGGAACAGATTTCAAATTTCATCGCACCCAGAATGGGAACCAGCCCCGGATAGATCTGTTCATTAGCCTCGACCACTATAGCGTGCGGCATCAGTTTACCCAGACCCTGCATTCCACCGAGGTCGAACTCCATACAGCCATAAAACAGAACTGTACTGGGCGTCGGATGCGAACTGGGGCAGGTATTAATTCCGCTAACGGCCTCGCCCAAAGGCGCAGAGCCTAATGTATCGATATCCTGGAATGCACAGCCAGCTTCCGATATAAGCTGATGCTCCTCACCCTGGGGCATAAATACCATGCTTCCGGCTTTCAGCTGGTGAATTGCACCGTCGTTTGTGCGCAGCAGTGCAGTTCCCACCGCAATGTAATGAAAATAGGCATGTCCCGGCCTGTTACTAAAACCGATGCCAAACTCAGAGCCAGTCTGTAAACGGCGGTACTGCACACCACGCAGACGCATCTCCAGCAGCAGCTCACTGACGAGCTCGGATGACAGGGCAAAATGTTTATTCACATACACGTCCGGGGTTTCGGGTAAAAAATCAGGATGTGGCATCATAGATCGTCCAGCTTCTCACCTCTAGACTTGGAACTGAAATTTTTTCAGAAAGAGTATGTTATGAGAAATGAAGCTACTGAAGCGGTATCCGCTAGTCTGTATAGTTCAGAACCTAAAGAATCCTCATGGATGGCTGTTATTTCACTGACTATGGGAGTTTTTGGATTGCTGACGGCAGAATATCTTCCTGCCAGCCTGTTGACACCTATGGCCGCCGATCTTGGTGTGACCGAAGCCCTTGCAGGTCAGGCTGTGACTGTAACTGCAGTGGTAGCCCTGTTTGCCGGCCTGATGGTTCCCCGCCTGACGCGTAATTATGATCGTCGAAATGTCTTGCTGGGTTTTACTGTGCTTATGATTGCCTCCAACCTGCTGGTCGCACTTTCATCAAACCTGGCGATTTTGTTAGTCATGCGCATTCTGCTGGGCATCGCGCTGGGAGGCTTCTGGAGTATGGCTGCCGCCGTAGCTATGCGGCTGGTTCCTGCCAAAAGCGTCCCGCGTGCTCTCTCCATTATTTTTAGTGGTATTGCCGTTGGCACCGTCATTTCAATTCCACTGGGGAGCTATTTAGGTGGGCTATATGGCTGGCGCAGTGCATTTATCGCTGCAACCGGTGTAGGTGTTCTGACACTGGTTTTTCAGCTGTTTACGCTTCCTGGCATGGCTCCGCGCAAAATGAGGGTGACAGCATCTGTCATGGATGTCCTTCGACGCCCGGGCATTGCGATTGGAATGACAGGATGTGTTATTGCGCACACGGGCCAATATGCCCTATTTACCTACATTCGTCCGGCTCTTGAAAATATTGCTCATCTGGATTCAGACCATTTGTCTTTAATACTGCTTGGATTCGGTGTCGCTAATTTTATTGGTACGCTACTGGCGGGGTGGCTGATGGAAAGAAGCCTGCGCTTAACCCTGATAATGATGCCGGCACTTGTGGGTTTAGCCGCATTGAGCATGATTTTATTTCCACTGGAAGAAAAAGGATTGATCGGGCTGGTGGCGTTGTGGGGGATGGCCTTTGGTGGCGTGCCTGTAGCCTGGTCAAACTGGGTTGCGCGTTCCGTTCCCGATCAGGCTGAAACGGCAGGTGGGATGGTAGTCGCAGCAGTACAGTCTTCCATTGCTGCTGGGGCTGTGTTGGGAGGCTTACTGTTTACTATCAGCGGTGTACCCGGTGTTTTCATCACAGCGGGTTGCATAATGTTTCTTGCCACGCTCGTTATTGGACTGAAAGTGAAGGTCGCGGTGATCTGATCATTACGAATATGATCCCGATTTATATAAAGGCCAGCTGAATTCGATGGCTGGCCAGAATAGAAGCCTGAAGATTTCCTGCGTCGTTCCGCTTATGTTCGTGCAGGATAATGCCATCATAATTGAAATCGAATTTGACGCGACACTCCAGGCGTTGTGACGCAATCTGCCAACCCACCTGCTATATCCAGGCAGGTGGGTTGCTTTTGGACATATTATTCACCAGGGCGCACGCTTTTCATCGAAATAGAAGCCTGCGGTGAGTGTCTGGGATGCTTCAGCCGCGAGCCAGACGATTCCTCTGGCCGCTTCGGAGACCGTTCTGTAACCCGTATGTCCGTTAAAATCGGTGGCCGTATAACCCGGGTCAACTGCGTTTACGCTGATGCCATATTCTGACAGCCCGTTGGCAAATGCCACCGTAACGCCATTAAGTGCTGTTTTCGAACTGGTATAGCCCAGTGCCGCTACCTGAGAGTAAGGATGCGTTCGGTCGGAAACCCACTCCAGAGATCCCAGTCCGCTGCTGACCATTATTATCCGCGGCGCATCGCCCATTTTGAGCAGTGGCAGAAAAGCCTGCGTTACCCTGATGACGCCAAAAACATTGGTGTTATAAACCGTCATAATATCGCTGATGCTCTGCGCCTCTGGCGCGCTGGGGTAGATTCCGGGAATACCCGCATTATTAACCAGCACATCAAGCTTTCCATCTTCTGACTTTAACTGCCCGACGGCCGCATCAACGCTTTCCTGGTCTGTCACGTCAATGATAGCCAGCCGTGCGTCAATTCCTTCCGAGAGCAACAGACTGACTGCATCTTTACCGCGTACTGCGTCGCGACATCCCAGCCAGACCTTAAATCCTGACTGCCCCATCTCTCTGGCCGTTTCAAAGCCAATACTTTTGTTTGCGCCCGTAATTAAAACTGTTCTCTTGCTCATGTTGTGCCTCAGTGATTTATGCAGGTGTAGCTGAGTTATAAATCTCTCAGGTCTGTTTGATAAGAGGTCACAATACGAATACGCTGTTCGGATATTCGAACAATGGCGGAATTGAGATGGATGATATCGCGATATTTCTTGCCGTATTCAGAGGCCGGGGTTTCCGGGCCGCAGCAAAGGCGTCAGGACTGGCACCCTCAACGGTTAGTGAGAGGGTCACCGCGCTGGAAGTGAGCCTGGGCGTTCCGCTGTTCATCCGAACAACCCGCAGCGTAACGCCGACCGAAGCGGGCAGGATGCTGGCTGAGCGCATGGCACCTCTGCTGAGCGAAATGAGATCGGTGATGAATGACGTGGCAAGTTCTCAACACGAGGTGCGTGGGCTACTCAGGCTAAACGTGACGGGCGCGGTGATGGTCGATATTCTGCCGCCTTTACTGGAACAATTTCTCAATCGCCATCCCCTGTTGCGCGTTGAGATCATGGGGGACGATCGCCTGATTGATGCCACGGCAGAAGGCTGCGATGCAGGCATACGCTATGGAGAACATCTGGCCCAGGACAGCGTTGCCGTTCCTGTCGGTCCGCGCCGCCAGCGCCTGGCACTGGCGGCGGCTCCCGACTACCTCGTTTCTCGTGGTGTTCCAGTTCATCCGACTGGATTGGCCGAACATCATTGCATCCGCCTTAAATATTCCAGCGGCGCGATGATACCCTGGGAATTTGAACGCAACGGCGAAACCGCCAGCGTTAACCCTGCTGGTCGCCTGACGATCGGCGTCAATGGCGCTTCAGGGGCGATTGAGCTGGCAAAAAAAGGGCAGGGCATTATCGCCGTCTTTGAAAACTGGCTGCAGCCCAGCTTTACGACAGGTGAACTGCAACCCGTTCTTCCTGAATGGTGGCCTGAATTTGAAGGTCCCTGGCTCTACTTCCCCAGCCGATTTATTTCAGCACCGCTGCGCGCCTTTGTGGATTTTCTGAAAGAGGTACAGGAACAGCCTGAGCCGCTCAGTTGACTGCCGCAACAATAAAAAAGCCAGATTCTCATGTGAATCTGGCTACCAGAGTCAAAGCGGAGATAAATGCACCTGAACTTGCTGCGGTTTGCCATGCTGATCGGCGGTGCCTTGCACAATCACCAGGTAACGGCGTTCATCCCCATGAAGGCTATTCGAACAGGATCAGCGTGGTCGCGGGCAGCACGCTTTTTACGGCATTCACGGCATTCACGGCATTCACGGCATTCACGGCATTCACCGCTTTCAGCGTTAAAAGCTACTCTGGCAGCAAAAGCGCAGGTGGCAACAACGTCCTTTCTGACACCGCTGATATTTACAAATAAGCAGAGTAATGCCCAGTAACGCAATGCAGACCGTATGCGTTCCGCGTTGCGTTTACTGCATCTGCTACTCGCATATAAACTGCTTTTTTGTCAGCATGCCCTGTTTTTCACTCATATCCCGACGTTACGTCAAATTTACTAAAAGGAATAAACATGGAAGTCACGGTAGAACGGTGTCCACCAGATGAATGGGAATCTGTAGTAACAATCTTTACTGAAATGGAAGAACACTATTATGGAAAAGGCATTATTCAGGAACCACTGTTGAAGCATTATCTCCGCCATCAACTTTTCAGCCAGTCCTCCGGTACATGGGTGATCAGGGCTCGCTGCGAGACGCATATTATTGGGCTGGCCTGCTGCAGTATTCTCTATCCCTCACCCCGATACAGCGGACAACTTCATATCAAGGAGCTTTATGTTTCACAAAGCGAGAGAGGGAAGGGTACAGGAAAATCCTTAATGCGCTTTATGGCGAAACTCGCTCTTGAGCAGGATTGCCGCAGCCTGAGCTGGAATGCTGAGAAATCAAACCACCGGGCTAATCATTTTTATCGCTCTTTAGGTGGAAGAGTAGATGACAGCATTGTGAATTATGCCCTTCAGGGTGAACGCCTGAGCGCGCTGGCTTCCGGGGATTAGGTCGTACCTCAGGCTGCTGAAGAACGGCGCAATGAAAAAAATAATTAATGTTTTTTAAAAAGAAACCGATGAAGGAATTTGCCTTAACGGTTCAAACCTGCGAGCAAAAAGGTTTAAGCGTCCCCGGGGCTTTAGACGAGTCATAGCGCCGGGTTTCGTCAGTTTTCCAGGTTTCGTGCCCCACAGGTGAGTATAGAAACGCAGTGGTCGTGCTACGAAAAGAACGGCACTGCTGTACAAAGATTACCTTCATGGATATGGAATTAAAATGAAAAAAAGCACCGTTGCAGTGATGATGATGATGACTTTGTCAGGCGGAGCCTGTGCAGATTCAGGTCGGTTTACACCGACTCTTTCGCCTGAAAGTTTTACCGTCTCGACGTCAGCCGGGATGCTGAGTGGCAAATCTCATGAGATGGTTTACGATACAGAAACAGGCCGCAAAGTGAGTCAGCTGGACTGGAAAATAAAGAATGTGGCTATTCTGAAAGGCGAACTCTCATGGGATGCATATTCATTTCTGACGCTGAATGCGCGAGGCTGGACTTCCCTGGCTTCTGGTTCAGGTCATATGGATGACTATGACTGGCTTGATGACAACCAGTCTGACTGGACAGACCATTCCTCCCATCCCCGCACGGATGTTAATTACGCCAATGAATACGATCTCAATATAAAGGGCTGGGCTTTACAGGGAGATAACTATAAGGCCGGGTTAACTGCTGGTTATCAGGAAACGCGTTTAAGCTGGACGGCCTTTGGCGGATCCTACAATTACGATAACGGCGCTTCTACCGGTGATTTCCCAAGAGGCGAACGTGGTATTGGCTACAGCCAGCGTTTTTCCATGCCGTACATTGGCCTTGCGGGCCAGTACCGTATTAACGACTTTGAATTTAACGCCTTATTTAAATTCAGTGACTGGGTCCGGGCGCATGACAACGACGAGCACTATATGCGTGATCTTACTTTCCGTGAGAAAGCGACTAATTCGCGATATTACGGAACATCGGTAGATGCCGGATATTATGTGACCCCAAATGCCAAAGTTTTTGCCGAATTCACTTACAGCAAATACGAAGAAGGCAAAGGCAGTACGCAGATTATTGACAGATTTTCCGGTGATTCGGGAACAATTAACGGAGATGCGGCTGGTATATCAAATAAAAACACTACCATTACCGCGGGTCTGCAATACCGGTTCTGATTCAGATCTCTGGGTCATATGATTGTTTAAACATAAAGCCCCCAGGGGCTTTATGTTTTTCAAAAAATCACCAGATGCATCAATCCTGAAAAGAGGGCTTTTAATAAGCCGTCAACCAGTTATCTGTTTCAGCGATAAACATCAAGTACGGCGCTGCTTCTCTAACCGGATAAAATCACCATCAATTTTTGTCTTATTACCCCAGCCGAGTTGCATATAGAATTTCGCCGCGCGGCTATTTCCATCGGTTTCAAGCCAGGCAATATCGTGATGCCTGAACAGCTCCTGTTCCGCAAGCAGGGTCAGTCTGCGACCGATGCCTTTGCCTTCATAGGCAGGAAGAACAAAAAGACCATAAAGACAGCCTTTCTCCGTTAAAATCATCGAAAAACCGATGACTTCATCATCTTTTGTCGCAACCCATGTGCAATGACCCTTTTCGATCATTTCGCCTACAGTACTTTCGGTGATGCCCATCTTCCGCATTTCTTCATGGCTAAGATGATTTTCGATAACAGATGTTCTGACAGTGAAAATACTCTCAACATCAGATAATTTGGCTGGTCTGATATTTATGTTCATCAGTCTTACTCCCTGTATGACAAAGATAAATGTCAATGATAATGCAGTTATATCCTTAAGAGCCGAATAACACAAAGTGACATTGCTGCTGAAGATGATGCCCGCTTTTTTGCTCTTAACAAACCTTATATCAGTCTCCTGATCTCAAAATTTATATCGTCCAGACGTCACGCCAGATACACGGCGAAAAAAGATGATAAATGCACACACATTGTCGTAGCCCAAATCCAGCACGATTGCCCTTGCAGACTGAACCGTAGCCAGACGTTCAGGAGCCGCACACGCTGTCTATCTTCAGGGAAGCCAAAGCCGGTTTCAGCGCTGAATCACCGCGTGACTGTCTGTGGCGATAGTCCGGCCCATGTCGTCCATGTACATGTGTTCAGTCGCCTGATCGGCATTACCCAAATGATGATCAGAAACTGATGAGCCGTGATTAGCGTTACTGATAAAGACGTTATCCACAGAGCGTTAAAGAGTTAAAGAGTTAAAGGCACATTGATCTCTGGCGGGTTGGCGAACCTGAAAATGGCTTTCACGGCTGCGCTTTTTACGGCAAAGTTGATGAAAAAGCTGTAAATCCCTCGTGAGCTCCCCGGACAAGAGGTGTTTCCAGTAAATCGCCTAAGATCAGACAGATAAAAACGTTATATCATTATTTTTATAGCGTTTTATTTTCTGATACACCTCAGATAACGCTGACTTTTAACGACTTTCCCACCAGATCCCAAAAAAGCTGCTAAACATAAAGGCAGAGATACGCGCGTAAAGATTAGGGTTATCACGATTTCCCCGATTTAACTCCCGTCAGAAAAATACCAATAAAAACTTATCTTTTTAGCCCACAACAATGGGAAGCAGACAATGTCGGAAAAAATATCGCTAACAATGCAGGTTAATGGCCAGTCGCAGCAGATGCAGGTCGATCCGCGTGTCACGCTGCTCGACGCGCTGCGCGAACAACTGAACCTGACCGGCACCAAAAAAGGGTGCGACCAGGGACAGTGCGGTGCCTGCACGGTACTGATTAATGGTCAGCGTGTGCTGAGTTGTCTGACGCTGGCGGCCCAGGCGGACGGCGCAGACGTGACCAGCATTGAAGGGCTGGCCTCCAGCGAGGGTGAACTGCACCCGGTGCAGCGCTGCTTTATGGAAAATGATGCCTTCCAGTGTGGCTACTGCACGCCAGGCCAGATTATGTCTGCCGTCGCCTGCATCAAAGAGGGCCACGCCGGTTCGGACGATGAGATTCGTGAATACATGAGCGGCAACTTATGCCGTTGCGGGGCTTATCCGCACATCGTCGATGCCATTAAACAGGCTGCCGCAGAGATGGCGAAGGAGACCGTATGAATGAATTCAGCTGGAAAGTCGCCCAGTCTCCTCAGGACGCTGCATCACTGAAACAGCAGTCAGGCAGCCAGTTGCTGGCAGGCGGCACCACGCAGCTCGATCTGATGAAGTGTGGCGTCTTCACTCCCCCGCAGTTAATTGGCATCAGCGGCTTAACGGAGCTAAAAAACCTGCAGTTTGGAGACGATAAGATCACCGCTGGCGCGCTGGTCACCATGAGCCAGCTGGCGGATGATCCCGCGTGCCAGCAGAACGCGCCCGCCATTTATGGCAGCCTTTGGCAGGCTGCGTCTCCCCAGATTCGAAACATGGCGACGCTGGGTGGCAATTTACGTCAACGCACCCGTTGCGCCTATTATCGCGATCTGGCGACCTTCACGGCCTGCAACAAACGCAATCCAGGATCTGGCTGCGCCGCGCTGGATGGCGTCAACAGCAACCATGCCATTCTCGGTGCCAGCAACAGCTGTATCGCGGTCTATCCCGGCGATCTGGCCGTTGCGCTGGTGGCGTTTGACGCCATTGTGGTCCTGCAGAATCAGCAGGGCGAAACCCGCCGCATTGCAATTGATGATTTCTTCCTGCTGCCAGGTGATACGCCTGACCGCGAGCACGATCTGCATGATGACGAAATTATTGTGGCGATTGAAGTGCCGCAAACCGGGTCACTTCGTCGCTCTCACTATCTTAAAGTCCGCGACCGAAGTTCCTATGAGTTTGCTGCAGCCAGCGCAGCCGCAGGCTTTACGCTGGAAAACGGTGTGATGCGTCAGGTGCATATCGCCCTGGGCGGCGTGGCAACCAAACCCTGGCGGGTCAGGTCAGTAGAGCAGGCGCTGGAAGGCCAGCCGTTTAATGAAGAGACGGTGTTCCAGGCGGCTGAACTCATTACTCAGGAAACGCAGGCGCTGACTCATAACGCCTATAAAGTGAAACTGGCACCGCGCGTGATTGCACGCGCGCTGATGGCAGCAGGAGAAACCGCATGAGTGACGTAAATGACAAGGCGCGTCCGGATTTAACAAAGGCGAACTCAGCGGCAGATACAGCGATTGAAGGGCTGGGTGCTCCACGCTCGCGAGGCGACGGTAAAGTAAAAGTCACCGGCGAGGCACGTTATGCGGTCGAGCATCAGCCGGAAAATCCGCTCTATGGCGTGGTGATTCAGTCCACTGTCGCCAGCGGTCGTATCAGCCGCATGTCGACGGAAAAGGCACAACAATCCTCGGGTGTGCTGGCGGTCTATACGCACCTGAACACGCTGAAGATCAACAAGCCAACCGCAATTGCAGACGGCGGTGCAGCGCAGACAACCTATACCCCCATTCAGGACGATGTGATTATTCACAACGGCCAGAACATCGGTCTGGTGGTGGCAGAGACGTTTGAGCAGGCGACCTATGCGGCCTCGCTGGTGGAAATTGAGTATGAAACCTCACCCGCGCTGATTTTTGCCACGGATGAGGGCGTCGAGCCGAAACCGGTCTCGAAGCAGGATATCGATATGGGCGATGCGCAGGCGGCGATGCAGCAGGCCGAGGTGCGTCTGAGCCAGCGCTACACTACACCGCGCGAATACAACATGCCGATGGAGCCGCACGCCTGTGTAGCGCAGTGGCAGGATGGACGCATCACCGTCTGGGAGCCGAGCCAGTGGGTAGCGGGCGCGCAGGTGGAAATCGCCGAGTGGATGGGCATTGAGGTTGAGGACGTGCGCATCATCTCGCCTTATGTCGGCGGCGGATTTGGTTCAAAGCCGGTTCCTTATACCCACGTCGCGCTGGCGAGTGTGGCATCACGGGCGCTGAACCGTCCGATCAAGGTGTCGCTGACCCGTCCGCAGACCTTTACCGGCTTCGGCGGACGTGCCGCCACCTCACAGCAGCTGGAGCTGGGTGCATCCCGTGACGGCAAAATCCAGGCGATTATCCAGCGTAGCTTCAGTGAAACGTCACTCATTGACGTGTTCGCCGAGAACTGCAGCAAAGTTACCGCTCGTATGTATGCGGTGGAAAACGTCTCTGCTCAGCATCAGATCAGGCCGATTAACACCGTGACCCCAGGCTGGATGCGTGCGCCGGGTGAAAACCCCAGCGCTTTTGGGCTGGAAGTCGCGATGGATGAGATGGCCTATGCCCTGAACATCGATCCGCTGGAGCTGCGTCTGCGCAACTGGGCAGACAAAGATTATCAGCTCGACCTGCCGTGGAGTTCGCGCCGTCTGAAAGAGGCCTATCAGAAAGGCGCAGAAGCCTTTGGCTGGGACCAGCGGATCATGACGCCGCGATCGATGCGCGAAGGGCGTGAACTGATTGGCTGGGGCATGGCTTCCGGCACCTATCCGGTAAACAAACTGCCCGCTGAAGCGAAAATCATTCTGACGCCGCAGGGAACATTTGTGGTGCAGTGCGGCGGTGCGGATATCGGCACCGGAACCTATACCATTCTGGCGCAGACCGCCGCCGACATTCTGGGCGTCGCTTCCACTACCATTGAGGTTCAGCTGGGTGATACCGAGCTGCCGCGCGCAGGTGTAGCAGGCGGTTCGCAGCTGGCAGGCAACGTAACCGCCGCGGTGGACGACACGGCTAAACGTATGCGTGACCAGCTGCTGAAGCTGGCCAGCGAGCTGCCGCAGTCGCCACTGAAGGGAACGCCCGTATCCCAGCTCACGCTGAAAGGCGGCGGGGTGCAGCATATTCAGGGCAGCAATCTGGCGGTGTCATTCGCGGAGCTGGCGAGCCTTGCACCGTCGGAGAGTCTGGCGGTGAAAGGCGGAACCTTCCCGGATGATATGTCAGAAAGTGAGCGCGACAAGATGGTGCGCAACCTCAATGACGGGACCCGTCCTGAAAAATTCTCTGCTCACAGCTGGAGTGCGCATTTTGTTGAAGTGCGCGTCGATGAAGATTTCGGCACCATTCGGGTAAAACGAATGGTGGCGGCACTCGACAGCGGCCGTCTCTACAATCCTAAACTGGCGCGCAGTCAGTGGATTGGCGGCATGATCATGGGTGTCGGTCAGGCACTGATGGAAGAGGGCATTATCGATCCGCGTAACGGTAGGGTGATCAACAACAACCTGGCAGATTATCTGGTGCCGGTTAACGGTGATATTCCTGACATCACCACCATCAACGTTGGCGAGCCGGACTTTGAGGCGACCACGATGGGGGGTAAACCCGTGGGTGAACTGGGTATCGTCGGCGTTGCGGCAGCGATCAGTAATGCCGTATTCCATGCCACCGGCAAGCGTGTACGCGACCTGCCCATTACGCTCGACAAGATTATCTGAGCCGGTTCCTGATCTGCTGACAGCAGATCAGATTGTCGTTTTGCGGGCGTGGGCTGGAGCCTGCGCCCGTTTTGCACGTCAGGCGGAGAAGAAAGTGAAGATAGCATTGATCATACTGGCCGCCGGGCTGAGCCGCCGTTTTCGGCAACAGGCTGGCGAGCATAAGCTGCTGGCTGACCTGGCGGGCAAACCGGTACTGCAGCACACGCTGGAGAATGCCGCTGCCAGCGGGCTTGACCTGTTCGTGGTGACACGTCCTGATGCTGTTGCTATCCACATGCTCTGCTCGCAGGCGACTTTAGTACCCTGTGACAGCGGCGGGCTGGGCGAATCGATCGCTGCCGGCGTTGACGCCAGCCGCGACTATGATGGCTGGCTGATTGCGCTGGGCGATATGCCGTTTGTCACGCCTGAAAGTTATCGTGCGGTCAGTGCCGCGCTGGCGGATGCGCCGATCGTCAGGCCGTGGATTGAGGGCAGGGCAGGCCATCCGGTGGGCTTTCAGCAGCAATGTTATCCGATGCTGAGCGTTTTGCAGGGCGACGCCGGGCCGCAGGCGGCAGTGAAGTCACTGGCCGTCCGGCTACCGCTTTACGATCGCGGCTGCCTGTGTGATATCGACCTCCCCGCCGATCTCCAGTTAATAAAGGAATTTTCATGATAACGCTGGATCAACGCGTCATTGATGCGGCACTCAGCAGTTGCCAGGCGGGCCAGCAGGTCTGGCTGTGCACGGTGCTGCGCACCTACGGCTCTTCACCGCGCGCGCCGGGCACGCTGATGACGGTTAACGAAACCGGGGCGTACTGCGGATCGCTGTCAGGCGGCTGCATTGAAGAGGATTTTCTGGCACAACTGGCGGCGGGTGCCTATCGCGCCAGTAGTCAGCGTGTGCGATACGGCGAAGGCGGCATGCGGCCTGACGTCAGTCTGCCGTGTGGTGGCAGTCTTGAGATCGTCATAGAGTTTCTGCCGCCTGATGACACCACGCTGGCGCTGCTGACGGCGATGCAGCGCGCGCTGAGTGGACAACAGCCGGTGATAAAAATGATACGGCCCGGCGAACGCGCGCAGTGGGAAATCCTCGCCGCCGATCGGGTTTTACCCGCGCTGGATGCCAGCGAAGACCACATGTTACTGCCGGTCGGTGCGATACCGGAACTGCTGATCGCGGGTTACTCCAGCGTGGCCCATGAGTGCATCCGGCTCGGGCAGATGCTGGGATTTCACGTGCGGGTCTGTGAGCACCGCCCGGAGATGCTGACGGAACTGGAGAACCACTTCAGTGGCGCAGATAACGTGACGCTGGTGTCACAGCATCCGGCCCGCTGGCTGGAGCTGAACGGCGCGCACGCGGCGGTGGCGATTGTAGCATTGACCCACGATCCGCGTATTGATGACCTGACCATGATGGAGGCGATTGCCACACCCGCATTCTATATCGGCATCATGGGTTCGGTGAAAAATAGCGAGAAACGGCGGGCGCGACTGCAACAGATCGCCGGACTGGATCGTGCCGAACTGGACCGCATCCATGCGCCCATCGGCCTGCCCATCGGCAGCAAAACACCGGCAGAGATTGCGCTGTCGGTTATGGCCGATATCGTCCGGGTGAAAAACCGCGGGGAGTCAGCCGCCTGATGCCGGTTTCTCCTCGGGAGCCAGCCGATAGAGGTAGCTGCCCGAATAGGGGACAGGCAGAAAATCTTTAAACAGCTGTCGTAATGTCTGTTCAGGATCGACGTCATGAAACAGCTGTGGATAGAGCGTAGTCGCGAAAAACTCGGTCGCGACCACGTGCCACGAACTGAGATAAAAGTTGTGCCAGATGGCGCCGGCATGACCGTCGCGCAGTGCTGTGAGTTGCTTCAGCGCAGTCTGCTGACCCGTCAGCGCCAGCAGGCTTTGCCGGGTTTGCGCCGTGGTAACGGCGGGACCAGCCTTCAGCGCGCCCGCTTCATCAGCGCTGCCGGTGCCGGTGGCGAAGTAGTAATCCGGCTGGGCCGCAATCACGCTTTCCTCACTCAGACGCCCAAACACACCTTTGATCTGCTGGCTGGCAATGTTGTTGCCACCGGCAAACTTCAGCAGCTCACCCAGATTGCCATTGACCGACGTCACGCAGCACTCACTGCGGCGTCCAAGATGCAACTGCAGCAGCACGGACGGTTTCGGGCCATGGTAGGCCGCCAGCCGGCTCGTAATGCGCTGCATATGGCTGCGGTAAAAGCGATTAAAGTCAGCAGCACGCTGGGGCTGATTCAGTACCTCACCCAGAAGCGTGATGCTACGCTCGGTGTTTTTCAGTAGCTCAACCCGCAGATCGATTTTCACTACCGGGATATTCGCCGCCGCGAGCATCTTCTCCAGCACGGCGCCGCTTTCACTGCTGCGGGCCAGCTGCGGGAGGATGACCACATCAGGCTTGAGCGCGATCACCTGTTCAGGGTTCATGTCATTGACGCCATCCAGACCCAGTACCGGGATAGTGTTCATCTGGGGAAACTGGCGGGCAAAGATCTGCCAGGTCTGGGGATCATACTTTTTCAGATCCTGCGGCCAGCCAGCGATATGCTTTAGCGGATTGCCTGGCGTCAGCAGCGCAACGCTGTAGAGCATCCGGCTTTCACCCAGCACAATACGCTGCGGATGGTCTGGGATGGTCACCTGGCGACCAGTGATGTCGGTCAGCGTGCGGGCGTGTACTCCTGCGCTGACCAGCATCACGCCGAGCATCAGCATCGCAGATCGAAGCGATTTAAAATTCAACACGGGCCTGTACCATCAGGTTGCGGGTTTCGCCTTCACGGACGCGCAGATTGCCGCCGCTTGAAGTGTAATAGTGCTGATTAAACAGGTTATTGACGTTCAGACGCAGCTCGGTTTTTTCGCCGAACAGGCGGTTTTTCCACGCGACGAAGCTGTCTGCCACCACATAGTCGGGCAGGGTGAAACTGTTATCGGGATCGCCTGCGCGACTACCGATATAGCGCGCGCCGCCGCCGAGTCGCAGCGAGCCTGGCAGGCCACTGACCTGCAGGTCATGGCTCAGATAGAGCGCACCGGCATGACGCGGGGCGTTCTGCAGACGATTGCCGTTGTTATCCGGATTAACCCGGTCGCTGACGATTTCCGCCTGATCATAGCTGTAGTTCGCACTCAAATCCCAGCCTTCAGCAATCTGGCCGTTCAGCTCAAATTCAGCACCCGTCGATCGCGCTTTATCAATCGCCCGCGTGCTGCCATTGATATTCAGTGACATCGCCCTTTCATCTATCCGATAAAGCGCCACGCTGGCCAGCAGTGCCGGTGCTAGCTGCCATTTACTGCCGACTTCCCAGCTGGTGCCCTGTTCCGGTTTACCGACGTTGCCGTCATCATCGACATCGGTTGAAGGCGTGAACGACTTGCTGACGCTGGTGTAGAAAGAGAGATCTGGCGTGAGTTTGTAGATCACCCCCGCCTGCGGCAGGAATTTATTGCCCTCATCGTTAAGTGTCTCCACCTGCGGATTAAAGCCGCGCGAGGCGCGCTGTTCATAATGCTGATAACGACCACCCAGCACGACAATCCAGTCACGTGACAGGGAAATGCTGTCTTTAGCGTAGAGCGAGCGGCTATGAATACGGTTCAGATTATTGGCTGCTGCGCTGTTTTCCGTACCGTTGTCCGTGACCGGTGACAGCAGGTCATAGTCGGGATTGAAGTAGTTGAACTGGCGGTTAACCTTGCCCTGATACTGATGGGCACGATAAGTCTGGTTCATCTCATAGTCGGTGCCTGCCACCAGCGCGTGCTGCATCCCCAGGATTTCCGGGTTACCCAGCAGATCCCAGCTCAGGTATTTGGTTTTGTGGTTAAACCCGCGATTGGCATCGGCACGACGTGTCACCACGCCGCTGGTGGCATTCACCGCTGTCACGCGCACCTCGTTATTGTCATAACGTCGTTGATTCCAGCCCAGCGTTAACCGGGTTCGCCACTCATCATTAAACTGCCAGTCATAGTGGGCATTCAGGGTTTTGTTATGGCCCCAGGCGTGGTTGGCTTTGTCATCCAGGCGATCTTTATAACCGATGTCGATCGGCTTGCCGTCGATAAAGGCCGTGCCGCGATCGTAGGGAATGTCATAGCGATAGTCGGCATAGCTGATGAGAAAGCTGGCCTGCTCGCCGAACCACTGCAGTGATGGCGCCAGTAGTGTGTGATCTTCACTGCCAAAGTTGCGCCAGTAATCCTGATTCTGCTTTTCGGCAATTAGCCGGAAGGCAAAACCGTTGCCCAGCGGGCCGGTAACATCCACCGTGCCTGCGCCGCCACCTTCGCTGGCGTAACGCCCGGTGACGCTGGAGTGCCAGTTGTACTGCGGCTTTTTGCTGACCACATTGATAATGCCGCCAGGATTCTGGATGCCATACAGTAGCGAGGAGGAGCCTTTCAGCACCTCAACCCTATCGGTGGTGGCGTCAAAATTGAGTCCCTGACTGCTGCGAATGCCATCCCGGTAGACTGACCCATCAGCGTTGCTGCCAAAACCGCGTCGGACAAAACCATCTTCGGTGCCTGCCAGCGTGTTCGCCTCGGAGACGCCGCTGACAAAGCGCATCGCATCCGCCAGAGAGCTAGCCTGGAAGTCCTCTAGTTGCTGTTGTGTGACTACGCTCACCGATTGCACCTCGTCGAGCCTCGCGGTCGGCATTTTGCTGGCGACGCTGCTCTCGCTGGCGCTGTAATTTCCCTCTGCGCTGGCATCCGCAGTCACGGTCATATCCGGAGCGCTGTCGGCTGCTGCACGGACCTGCGGCAGCATCATGCTGCCGCACATCGCCACGACCAGAGCGGGGTGTCGGGCCGGATATCGTGAGTCTTTGTTTTTCATTTTTCTTTTCGTGTCTGTAACTGGCAGTTTCTGAAGCTAATACGCCCTGATGGCTGTCATTCACGCAGGGCTTCCCTGGAGGTGGTCTGCAATATGCAGCGCGTTAAGCAGAGGAGAGCACATCAGGGTCAGACACCATTACGTCGCCCGGACGACAATACTTCTCATCTGTAATTGAGAATCATTCAAACATCCGATAATGTAGTAGTAAACATAAATCGCAGCAGTTCTGCTACATTTTTGACGCATCGCTTTTGATAAAGTAATTGTTCAGGGTTTATTGGTAATTTATTGAAAAAATTTAATATCTATCCATTAAAGGATGCGGTTAAAGGTCTTTATCCCTGGCTTTTGCAGGTGAAATACATAACAGCATGGGACTTTTACTACATTTTCGGGTTCTGCAAGTGTCACTGTGGTAACAGACCGGTAGTGAGCCTTTCTTACTTTTAACGTCAGCAGCAGGAACAGCATGAAACAGAACAGGCCGATCAAAAACAGGGTGGATGTGGTGGCAGAGCGTCTTCGTGCCCGCGAAAAGCAGCTCTCTCCCCGTCTGCTGGCTGTGGCGCGTTATATTGACCAGCAACGCGAAACGGTGCTCGAAAGCACCGCGATGGAGATCGCCGTGGCGAATCATACTTCTGATGCCACCGTGATCCGCGCTATTCAGGCACTGGGCTTTAGCGGGCTACGCGACCTCAAGCAGACGCTGAAAGCCTGGTTTGGTCCGTCGCTGACCTCTGAAGATAAGATGGTCACCACTGTCAGTGAGGTGACCAGCGACGTGAACAGCGCCATCGACTTTGTGCTGAGCGGACACCGGCACGCCTGTGAGGTGCTGTCGCAGCCGCAGAATCGGGTGGCGGTGGCCGATGCCGTAGCACTGCTGGGCGAAGCGCGGGAAGTCGCTATTTTTGGCATAAATGCCTCGGGAATTCTGGCGGACTATAGCGTGCGGTTGCTAAACCGTATTGGTCTTCCCGCCTTCTCCCTGAATCGCGCCGGTATTGCGCTGGCAGAACAGATGCTGGCGCTGCAGCGTGGTGACGTGCTGGTGATGATGGCGCAGCAGTCGGCACACCGGGAAGGCACTACCGTGGTACGTGAAGCGAAGCGGCTGGGTATTCCAGTCATTCTGTTGACCAACGCCACCGATTCCTTTTTCGCGCGCGAGGCGGATGTGGTGATTAATGTGCCTCGCGGTGGCGAGAAGGGACGCATTCCGCTGCACGGAACGATTATGGTCTGCCTGGAGATGCTGATCCTGTCGGTGGCCTCGACACTGCCGCAGCGCACGGTTAAAACCATGAAACGGTTACAGGATCTCTATCGCGGGCTGAAATCTGCCAGTAAAAAGTAACAAATATCACTAAGCCGTGACCGGAATTTCCCGATAGACCGATTGTCATGGCTTCCTTAAAGTCAAATTTCTCCGCTTTGCGACGTCGATCGCGTCTTTTCTTCTGCCTCTTTTATCAAACGTCTACGCTTACAGCTGCCGCGCCACCGGGTGCGACACTTACTTTCATTTTAATGTTGATTTGTGCGGAGCTGCTGATGAAACCCCTTCACGCGCAATACCTTTTTTGCTGTGCAACCCTGAGCCTGCTATCCCCTCTGCCTGCTCTTGCCTGGAGCGATCTCACCGTTTTTGGCGATAGCCTGAGTGATGGCGGCAACGTAGGCCGCTTTACCTACGATAGCGCGACCCATCCGCTTTATGACGAAATCCTGGCGCAATCGCTGGGCGATACCCTGCGTCCCTCATCCCAGGGTGGACAGAACTATGCCGAAGGTGGCGCCGTTGCAGTGCCGGCGATCAATCCCCTGTTTAATACTCAGGATCAGCTTGATAGCTACCTTGCGGCGCGTGGCGGACGGGCCGACCCGAACGGTCTCTACATTCACTGGATTGGCGGCAATGATTTAGCGGCGGCAGCCCTGGCGCCGCTTGCTGCGCAGCAGATCGTGGATAACAGTGCCAGTGCAGCCGCCTCACAGGTCAGCCGGTTGCTGAATGCCGGGGCCGGAACGGTGATTGTGCCGACGGTGCCGAATGTGGGAGCGACGCCTGCTTTGTTGCAGGCGATACTGCAGGTGCTTGGCCCGGCCGCGCAACCCGCTACGGCGGCGCTGTTTCAGTCGCTGAGCACCACCACCACACCGGACCGAGCTGCAAGAGAGCAGGCGATTGAAACCGCGCTTAACGAGGCGGCGGGACAGGTCTCTTCGATTCCGCTTATCCGCGACGCCCTTGCGCAACAGCTGATTGCCGCCTGGCAGTTACTGAGTCAGGAGGCTGCGTCCCTTACCGATCGTTACAATCAGGCTGAAGAACAGGGGCTGGTAGCAGCACACGGGAACATCGCGCGGGTGGATATCAATGGCCTGTTTAATGAGGTGATTGATAATCCGCGTCTGTATGGACTCAGCAATACGGCGGGTATGGCCTGTCCGCCTGGCGTCTCATCCATGGACTGTACTTCCTCAACGCCAGGATTTTCTCAGTCACAGCAATATCTGTTCGCCGACCGACTGCATCCCAGCCCGGCAGTGCATGCGCTGATCGCCGATTATATTGAGTCGGTACTGAATGCTCCGCTGCAGGTGGCGGCGCTAAGTCAGGCGCCGTCGATGCTGGTGGGCGATGCGCATAATACGCTCGATGGACATCTGCAGCAGCAGCGTCAGCAGCCCGCCAGCGCGGGTGAGTTGACTGTTTTCGGCGGTTATGCCGGGCAGCAGCGTGATTTCCGCGGCGACAGCCTGCTCGATGGCGATGCTACCAGCGCCACTGGCACCGTGGGTGTCGGCTATCAGCTGACCGATTACTGGCAGGCCGGAGCGATGCTCTCCACCACCTCGCAACGTCAGGATCCCTCATCGCGCTTTGATTACCGTTTACGCGGCAATCTGGTGGCGCTCTGGAGTCAGTTCAATTATCTCGAGAGTGGATGGATTAATGCGGATGTCCATTATGCCGATCTCAACTTTGATGATATCAAGCGTCAGATCAGGCTGGGACCGGCAACACGCACTGAAAAGGGCAGCAGTGACGGCACAGTGCTGGGTATGCGGGTACAGACCGGCTGGGATTTGCCGCTGGGTCGCTATGTCTCCACCGGCCCGATGGCCAGCTATGCGCTGGATTACACCCAGGTCGATGGCTATCAGGAAGAAGGCAACAGCAGTACTTCTATGCGCTTTGGCGACCAGACACTGCATTCCCAAATCGGCTCAGTCGGCTGGCGTATCGACAGCAAAGAACTGCTGATCAATCCCTGGGCGCAGGTCAGCTATAACCACCAGTTTGGTGACAGCGACTCTGCGGTCACCGCCGGACTGAAATCGACCCGCACCTCCTTTACCCGCAGCAGCGGTTCGCGTGATGATAACTGGATCGATATGGCGGTCGGTGCGAGCGTGCCCATTGGCGCATCGGTCAATGCGTTCGCGGGCGTCTCTGCTGTGGCAGGCAACAGCGATACGCATCAGGTGACATGGAATGTCGGGCTTAACGCCCGCTTTTAAGCATTCAGCGTTGTCTGTCGTTATCCCAGGAGGAGAGCGGCGGGCAATGTTGCAGCGGGATGGCACCCTCATTATGCCTCCGGCACGCTCAGGTGTTTCACTCTCCTGAAGCGTGTCTTTTTCACGCCTCTACCCGCGCTGCAGTGTGATAACGTAACGGCTCAGTCCAGGAGCCGGAGGCCATCATGATTGTCAGACAGGCATCGCCCGAAGAGGCACATGTGTTATGGAACATTCGTAATCTGGCCATCCGTCATGGCTGCCAGAATGCCTATCCACCCGATGTCCTTGCGGCGTGGACGCCGGACCGTATGCCTGCCAGTTTTCCTGCGATGATTCGTGTAAATCCCTTCTTCGTGATTGATGGCCCGGACGGCGTGCCGGTGGCTATGGGATCGCTGGATCTCGCTGCCAACAGCGTTGAAGCCATTTTTACGCTGCCCGATTTCGCCGGACAGGGAATGGCGGGTCTGATCATCGACACCATCAAAGCGGAGGCGCTGCAGCGTGGCTACCGCCGATTGACGCTTGAGTCGACGCCGAACGCCGTGAGCTTTTATCAGCAGCATGGCTTCCGGCCGCTGGGTGAAAGTCTTTATCCATCAAAGCTGGCGGGCTGCGCGTTGCGCTGTATGGCGATGGAGATTGACCTGTAATTGCGGACACTCCCCGGCCTGACGAAGAGTGGGAAAAGTTTCCCGCGCAAAGACTTCGCAAGCCACCGCCGGTAAGGTATAGTCCGCGTTTTTTGGAGGAATCATGCTGACTGGATCATCAACACGTCTTAATAAATACATCAGCGAGAGCGGTATCTGCTCCCGTCGTGACGCCGATCGTTACATCGAGCAGGGCAACGTTTTCATTAACGGCAAACGCGCCTCTGTAGGCGCGCAGGTATTTGCAGGCGATGTGGTGAAGGTGAATGGTCAGCTGATTGAACCGCGCGACGAAGACGATCTGGTGCTGATTGCGCTCAATAAGCCCGTGGGGATCATCACCACCATGGAAGAGGGTGAGCGGGATAACATCAGCGACTTCGTCAATCACAGCAAGCGCGTCTTCCCGATAGGCCGCCTTGATAAAGACTCTCAGGGCCTGATCTTCCTCACCAACCACGGTGATCTGGTCAACAAGATCCTGCGCGCCGGTAACAACCACGAAAAAGAGTATGTCGTGACGGTCGACAAGCCCATCACCGACGAGTTTATTGCCGGAATGAGTGCAGGCGTGCCGATGCTGGGCACGGTGACTAAAAAGTGCAAAGTGAAAAAAGAAGCGCCGTTTGTCTTCCGCATCACACTGGTTCAGGGTCTGAATCGTCAAATCCGCCGCATGTGTAAGCATTTTGGCTTTGAAGTCACGAAGCTGGAACGTACCCGCATCATGAACGTCAATCTTAAAGGCTTACCGCTGGGGGAATGGCGCGATCTTACTGACGACGAACTCGTTGAGCTGTTTAAACTGCTGGAGAACTCCTCCTCAGAAGATAAACCCGCAAAGAAAGCCAAAGCCCCGGCGAAAGCCGCCGCCGTTAAAAAACCGCAGAAGAGTGCCGCTAAACCGGCTGAAAAAGCGGACGCCAGCGGTGCATCACGCAAGCGCTTTGTGCAGCCGGGACGTAAGAAGAAAGGGCGCTAAGATCCGTCCTGTGCAGAGAGCGATAACCTCGCTCTCTGTGCTTTCACTACGCCATCACGGAATAATCCCTGCCACCCGAAAGCGGGTAAACAGATCGCAGAACATCTCATCGGTTGCACGATAACCGTGAAAACCCGCCCGCCGCAGTTTGCTGCCATCGCCAAACATGTCGTAGTTCCAGCCAAAAACAAAATCTGCGAAAGCGCCGTCACTGAGCCTGAGAATATCGGCTTCAACCAGTGCGTTTTCGGCGGCGATGCCCCCCCACAGCGCACGATAGTCCTGAAACATCTGCCGGAACGACAGCGAGACGGGTGGCGCGACGTCCAGTTCAAACCAGGCTGCAATCACCGGCCACAGCTCACACCAGCGCCAGAGATCGCCATTGTTGATGTTAAACGCCTGATTGTGTGTATCAGGGCTGCGCGCGGTCCAGATCGTGGCGTCGGCCAGCAGCGTGGCATCGGTAAAATCGACTAAGCTGTTCCAGGTTTTCTGCGAACCGGGAAAGCGTAAGGGCAGTCGTGTCGCACGACAGATCGACGCATAGATCGCCAGGCTCAGTACCAGATTCATGCTGTTGCCAGGCCGGTTACTGCCGACGACACCAGGCCGTAAAGCACTCCAGTGCCAGGCTTTACCCAGCTGCTGTGCAGCCAGCCAGTTTAGCTGTGCGGCATTGAATTCGGCACCGGGTACGCCAGCATCGCTTTCCCGCGCCGGCGTTTTAAACTGCCCGAGATGGGCGCCATACACTTTGTATCCCTGCATCAGGCTGATATGTTCAAGCGGAGCGATATCTTCCATTACCTGAACCAGATTTTGCAGCATGGCGAGATTGGGCCCAACCATCGACTCCCAGTCAGCGCTATTCAGCCAGGCGCTGTAAAAGATATGGGTGACGTCAGTGAGCGAGGCCAGCCGTTCATGGCTCTGCTGCGGGTCGCGCAGATCCACTGCGATGACCCCGGCTCCGTTAACTGCAAAGTCTGACCGATGAGTGAGCGCGGTTACCTGCCACTGGTCTGCCACCAGTGCCTGGCTGAGTTGCTGGCCGACAATCCCGCTGGCTCCTGCCACCAGCGCAACCTTTTTACCTTGCGTCGTTTTCATGTTTACAGCCTTGTTAAGAGAGAAACCGCATTCTCACCTGCGCTTAATTCTGATTAAATACCCTCAACCGGATATCACTTATCAGAAAAATCAATAAATGCAGAACAAACTGACGGCGATACAGACTTTCGTCCGGGTGGCGGAAGCGGGATCTTTTTCAGCAGCGGCACGGCAAAACGGCATGAAGCAATCGGCAGTGAGCCAGCAGATCGCAGCACTCGAGGAGAGGCTGGGTGTGGTGCTTTTGCACCGCACTACACGAAAAATGGCGCTGACGGAGCAGGGGCAGCATTATCTCCAGCAGGTCAGGCTAGTGCTCAGCGCGATGGAGGAGCTGGAGGAGCAATTGCGGCCCGGATCGCAGCCGCTTCACGGCAAACTGCATATTCAGCTGCCGAGCGGCATCGGGCAGCGATTGATGCCGCATCTCATCGCTTTCCAGCAGACACATTCCGCGTTGCGTCTGAATATTGCGCTGGAGGATCGCCTGTCGGACCTCATCGCCGAGGGCGTGGATGTGGCGATTCGCCTCAGCGAGTCACCGCCTGCCACTTTAGCTGCCCGCCCGCTGACCACGGTTGAAACCGTGCTGGTGGCTTCCCCGGAATGGATGGCACGTAACGGCACACCGCAGACACCCGATGATTTGCAGCGCCATCCCCACATACGTTTCAGCGGTGTGTCACCCGATGCGCCGCTGCAGCTGATTTCGGCGGAGGCGAAAGTATCTGTGCCGGTAGAGAGTGTATTTCGCTCTAACAACAGTGATGCACTCATGCAGGCGCTTGAAGCGGGACTGGGGATCGGCGGCTTACAGACGCTGATGGGTGCAGACGCGCTGGCATCAGGCCGACTGATACGGGTGTTACCGGACTGGCGACTTCCCGACCGCTATCTGTATGCGGTGTTCCCTGATGCCCGTTTTATTCCTGATAAAGTCCGCAAGCTGGTGGCGAAGGTGAGTGAGGTACTGGTGGCGCGGTGATAAGGGTGATCCGGGAAGGCTTCCAGCCTCCAATACCTGACGGGTTATATCTGCATCCTCTTGTCTCCAAATCAAACAGTGAGCTTCTCCCCCTATAGACCTTAATGTGCTCATATTCAGAACAACGACACTTTTCACCCTGATCCGGGCGTGGCAGGATAAGCGCAATCAATCCAGGAGTGTCCCTGATGTTACTGAAAGGTATGAACGATCCGCTGCTGAAAGCGTATCAGCATCCCAAATCACGGATGATGATCAGCCGTTTCAGGGGGCTGGCGGGGGATCGAAGACTCAGTGACTGGCAGGCGTTCTGTATTCTGGTCACCGGTTTTACCAATTACTGGTATGTGCAGGCGGGTCACTACGCCATTAATGTCTCGCTGACGAAAACCCGCCAGTTTGACTTCCTGCAGGACTTTTTGCATTTCACGGTTACGCTGGATGGGTTGATCGGGGATGAACATTTTCGCAGCCCGGACTTTGTGCTGCCGCATTACGATGTGCCCTATGAATTCTGCCGCTGGCGCAACAAACGCGGTTATGACGCCTTAACGACCTATGTCAGCAAACAGGGTGTGAAATCCCACAAAGGGATGTTCGTCGCTTCTGAGGGCGCTTCTCCGGAGGAGCAGGTGATGAAATGGGAAGGGGTGGTCAACGTCTATGACAAAACTTTTTTCAGCGTCGGTAACTTCAATACTACCCAGGAATTCCTGATCAAAGACATCAGTAAAGCTATTCAGGAAGGATTACTGAAGCACCTGAGTTTTTACCGCGATCTGTTTCACTATATCTTTCCGACCCCGGCGGAGGCGCGTTTGCAGGCGCGTGATGACAGGCGCTATCTGGCTAAAAAATAGCACCTGAGCATCTCTGCTTTAGTTCAGGGATGTCGCCGCTGAAACACGACGCCCCAGGCAGTTAACTGTCCGCACAATAGGTTTTACCACTTCATCTCGCCGGTATTAACTTTGGCGCTGAGTTCCAGCGAAGCCGGCTCAGCCAGTTCTGGCCAGGCGGCTTTCATGGTGGTAATCACCTTTGATGATGTTTTGTCTTGTGACAGTGCCGCTTCAAAAAGCTTCAGGTAATTCAGAGTGAAATCAATCGCCTGCGAACCCACAGGACGTGCACCGAGGTAGTGACCCGGAATAACCGTTTTCGCATTCAGCGTCTGCATTTCAGTAAGGATATGACGCCACTCCGCGCGGCTCTGAACGGTCTGGGTGTCAGCCGTCCAGACGTGAATGCCAGAGGAAAGGGCCGTTCCACCCAGAATGGTGCGCGCAGCGGGGATCCAGATGTAGGCGGCATAGTGCTCAGGATGTCGCAGTTCCAGCACCTCGCCGTCGACGCTGAAGCTTGTCTGATGCGTTACTTCAGGCACGAACACCTTATCCGGCGCGCCCTGCTTCATCTGTGGACCCCAGTACTTCAGCTTGGCGTCATGTGTCTCCTGAATATGTTTCACCACCGCAGGCGCGGCAACCACTTTTACATCCGGCCAGGCCTTAATAATCGGCTCCAGACCAAAGTAAAAATCAGGGTCGCCTGAGGTGATCACAATTTCCTTCAGCTTTTTACCGTTCTTTTTAATCATCTCCACCAGTTTTTCCCCGTCGAGCGTGCTGAACTGTGCATCAAACAGGATCGCTTCGGTTGGCCCGGAAACCAGCGTGGAGGAGACAGGAAAGATGCCCTTCTCCTGCGGATTATAGGTTTCCAGTTGCAGACTGGCCGCGCTGGCGGAGGCCGAAGCCAGAATCAACATCACAGGTAATAGTGTGGCTTTCATTGAGAATCCTCAGAGATAAATGCCCGCTTCAGGCAGGTGTATCGGGCGCGGTTTAGCGTCAGTGGCGCTATTCTACCCATTTGAGAATCTGTTAGAATTCCCGCAATCAGAGATGCTGAGTTTCATAATCCGAACAGGTGGATGTCATGGACAGAGTGACGGCGGCAGCCGTTTTCAACCGGATATGTGAGCTGGGCAGTCTGAGTGCCGCCTCACGTGCGCTGGGGATTTCGCGTCCGATGGTGAGCCGGTATCTGGAGGAGATGGAAAAGTGGGCGGGTACGCGGCTGCTGCATCGCTCTTCGCGGCGACTCACCCTGACGCCTGCCGGTGAGGCGATTCTTCAAAAGACCCGTCAGCTGGCGCTGCTTTCAGAGGCGATCCAGCAGGAGACCACCCAGAGTGTACCCGTCGGAACGCTACGCATCGCTTGCGCTCACTTTACGGCGCTTCACCTTGTCGGCCCGGTGATTCCCGATTTTCTGGCGCGTTATCCTGCCTTACGCATCGAGCTTGAGATCAACAATCAGCCGGTGAGTCTGATTGGAGAGCGCATCGACCTTGCTGTTCGCATCACCGATGCCCCAGAGCCGGGCGCTATCGCACGCCGCCTCGGCGAATGTCGCTCAGTACTCTGCGCCTCACCTGCGTATCTGCAGCAACGGGGCATCCCGGAAACGCCGGACGATCTGGCACAGCACAACTGCCTCTACTACAGTCGCTTTGCCGGGCAGAGCTGGCATTTCACCGCGACCGGAGGAGAAACCATTGCCGTTGCCGTTAAGGGGAATCTCAGTGCTGGCATCTCTTCGCTGTTATGTGATGCGGCAATTGCGGATTGCGGGATAGCGATGGTGCCTGAGCAGGAGGCTCGCCACGCACTGGAGTCCGGGAAGCTGGTGACGTTACTGGCCGATTATGAGCCGCAGCGTATTGGGATTTGGGGGCTTTATCAGTCGCGCGAGCATCAGTCTGCTGCACTTAGACTGATGCTGGATGAATTGCAAAGCAGCATGCGAGCCGGGAATGAACAGAGGTCGTAACTGACAACATTGGACGCACTTATGGATAACAATCAAAACCTGTACTGGAACCGAATGGTGCCAGAACTGACCGTCACAGACTTTACCGCTTCGCTGCACTTTTACACTGTGGTGCTGGGTTTTGAGGTGAGGATCCAGCGTCAGGATCCTGAATTCGCTTATCTCTGTTATGGAGAGGCGCAACTGATGATTGAGCAGTTCCATCCACAGGGCTGGAATACAGCCGATCTGCGCTGGCCACTGGGGCGGGGAATCAATTTTCAGATTGAAGTCGATGACATTGAGACCGTCCTGGTGCGCTTGCAGCAGCACGCCATTCCGCTTTATCGGGCGCTTCGTGATAACCACTATGACACCGGCGAGACCACCGCCTGCCAGCGGGAGTTTCTGCTACAGGATCCGGATGGTTACCTTCTGCGCTTTAGTCAGTATCTGGAATAAACTGAAGAGTTGTCGGGAAATATCTAAATTCGTGAGGCTGGCGTGAGTTAATTAACTCATCAAGCATCACTTTTAGATTTTTATGTCCGAATATACTGATATTGCGAAAAAATAAGAAGTGTGGGGCATTTATAATGAATGCTTTTGTACCCTGCTACGTTAGTGGTTCCTTTAATGCCATGCCGATCGCCAGAATGAATCCCAACTGAAGAGAATGTGAGACTTTAATGCGGGTTCTTTGATTTTTTGTCAATGTGCTTTAAATGATATTAAAATTAAATCAAGTGCATTAATTACACTATACTCATTTTTACTGGCAGGATCGGGATAATTCGTCACAACACATCTTAATGGATTTCATTGGGCCAGGCGTCTGAAAATTTACATTTGTTTTTTCACTCAGCACTTAATCTTTGAGTCTGTGAGCCGATAACCGGTAACACATACTCTGGAGGACGAAAAATGAAATCACTTTTAATAACCTGCTTTACCACGCTGCTGATAACCCTGGCGGGTGCAGCAAGAGCAGATTCACATTCAGGTCCTATCACCTTCAGTGGCGCCATCATTAATGGTTCATGTAATATGAATATCGGCCAGAATCCAGTCGGGTTTGACTGTTACGATCCTGCCCGTGGAAAATCTGTTGTGACTGCTGTTAATCTGATGAACCCAAAATCCCTTACCGGCCTGCCGTTAGCAGTAAAGATGCAGTGGTTTGATCCTGAGAAAACCAAAGGGATTATTGAAGTCAGCTATCTGTAATTCTTAAAACAGGTTTTGCTATCACCGGATAACGCCAGCGCAATCTGCCTGTGATAGCACGTATGTAGTGAGTTAACGTTAAAGCCCTTGCTCAATCAGGTTCGATTATTAACTCACATATTCTGGGGAGCACAGTAAGCGGAAAGTAAACCGTTAAGTTCAGCCGGTCGGGCTCAAAAGGGCATACTGGTGAGGCTGGTAATTGGTTAAACCCCTTTCATTTACGGGGTTGTTGAGTTCTGTATTGCTTTGCTGGTGGATAAAGAGAAATGCCCACCTTTATTACTAAAGGTGGGCATTCTTTATATTCAGGTAAAATGTCTGAGAATCAGTAAGGGTCTGAAGAGCGTTGAGTAAAGTACTTCGTGCTCTGACGCTTTTCCTTTTTACGACGCAGAACCAGGCTGGTGGTAATAATCAGTAGCGTTAAGCCGCCTGTAGCCAGTAATTCAGTCTGATGTTTCGCGTCAAACAACATGATCACCAGCACTGTCACGATAAACAGAATAGTGACCCACGTCAGGCCGGGGAATAGCCACATCCGGTAACTCAGGACTTCACCTGCTTTTTCGCGCTTTTTACGTAGCACCAGATGCGATGCGGCGATCACCAGATAGACCAGCAGTGCAATCGCCCCCGAGGTCGCCAGTAAAAATTCAAACACCACGCTCGGTGCCAGATAATTCGCGATCACCGCCAGAAACGCCGCCGCGGTTGAGAGCAGTACAGCAACCCACGGTGTGCCGCTGCGATTGGTGCGTGAAGCGGCCGCGGGTGCATCTTTACGGCGCGACAGGGAGTAGAGCATGCGCGATGAAGTATAGAGCGCGGAGTTGAGACAGCTGCATACCGCCATCAGCACCACCAGATCAACAATCAGTCGGGCGTGCGGGATGTTCATCGCCGTTAATACTGTCTGCCATGAACCCTGTTCCACCAGTCCTGGCGTGTTCCACGGCACCAGCGCGACCACAAAGAAAATCGACAGCAGATAGAACAGCGCAATACGCCAGATAACCGAGTTAGTTGCCTGAGTGATCTGCTTGCCGGGGTTTTTTGATTCGGCAGCGGCAATCGTGACGATTTCTGTGCCCATAAAAGAGAACATCGTTGTAAGGATAGCCGCCACGACCGCGTCCATCCCATTCGGCATAAAGCCGTGCGTGTCATAAAGATGCGACAGGCCACTGGTGTTGCTGTCAGGCAGCAGACCAAACACTGCCGCACCCGCCACACCCAGGAACAGGATGATGGCCACCACCTTGATAAGGGCAAACCAGAACTCAAACTCACCGTAATTCTTCACGCTGAGCAGGTTGGTGATGGTCAGCAGTAAGGTGATGGCGAAGGTAAATTGCCAGATAGCGACCTCAGGGAACCAGGCGTGCAGAATAGTGCCTGCCGCATTGGCTTCCAGCGGGATAACCAGCACCCAGAACCACCAGTAGAGCCAGCCGATGGTAAACCCGGCCCAGCGGCCCAGCGCCCTATCCGCGTAGGTTGAGAACGAGCCGGAATCGGGTGAGGCGACGGCCATCTCGGCCAGCATTCGCATTATCAGCACCACCAGCGCACCTGCAGCGGCATAGGAGATCAGCACCGCCGGGCCTGCTTCAGATATAGCGTGGCCGGAGCCGACAAACAGCCCTGCGCCAATCACACCAGCAATCGAGAGCATACGCACGTGGCGCGGTTTCAGGTTTTGAGCGAGCGAGTCTTCATTCGCACTCTGAGTCATCGTCATGTAAACGTCTCCTGGCGGCGTCCGGCCTGTGTGGCCGGACGCACGGGGGAATAAATTTGCTTAACGCGCCAGCGACATCAGGCTGGGACGACGGGATTTCCGGCAGATGCGACACAGTGATCAATCACCGCAGAGAGAATGGTCAGCGCCTGGCTGAACTGGGCATCAGGAATGGTGAGCGGATAGAGAAAGCGGATGACGTTGCCTTTCGCTCCGCAGGTCAGCAGCAGCAGGCCCTGTTCCATCGCCTTCTTCTGAACGGCCTGCGCGGTGCTGGACTGATAGAACTCCATCGCCACCATTGAACCCAGCGCACGCACTTCGGCAATATCCGGATGCCTGCGCTGATGCGCCTGCAGTTCAGCTTCAAGCCGGGCGCCGAGATCAACCGCGCGCTGACAGAGCTGCTCCTCTTCAATCACATCCAGCACCGCATGGGCTGAGGCGATTGCCAACGGGTTGCCGGCATAAGTCCCACCCAGGCCACCTGGTGATGGGGCATCCATCACCTCAGCGCGACCGGCGACGGCAGAGAGCGGCATTCCACCGGCCAGACTTTTCGCCATGGTGATGATGTCGGCCTTAACCGGATAATGTTCCATGGCGAACAGCTTGCCGGTACGGGCAAATCCGCTCTGGACTTCATCCGCAATCAGCAGAATGCCGTTGCGATCAGCCAGCTCACGCAGCTGCACCATAAATTCTGCGGGTGCCGCATGGAATCCACCTTCGCCCTGAACCGGCTCCAGTACGATTGCGGCAACGTCATGCGGCGCAATATCCTGGGTAAAAATCTCGTCGAGGCTGGTCAGTGCAGCCTCAATGCTGATTCCCTGAACTGTGCTGGGGTAGCGTGCATGGAATACAGACGGTGGCATCGGACCGAAATCCCGCTTGTAGGGTGCCACTTTGCCGGTCATCGCCATGGTCATGAACGTGCGGCCATGGAATGCATTGCCAAAGGTGATGATGCCGTGACGACGGGTATAGGCGCGCGCCACTTTGACTGCATTTTCTACCGCTTCCGCGCCAGTCGTGAAGAAGGCGGTTTTTGCCGGACCATTAATGGGCACCCGCTGATTAATGCGCTCAGCCAGGGCGATGTAGCTTTCATAAGGGGTGATCTGAAAAGCAGTATGGGTAAACTTTGTTAACTGTTCGGCAATCGCCTGTTCAATGCGTGGATGGCGGTGGCCGGTGTTCAGCACCGCGATACCGCCCGCGAAGTCAATCCAGCTATTACCGTCCTGATCCCATAAGGTGGCGTTCTCTGCCCGGGCAACGTACCAGTCGCACAGCGTACCGATACCTTTGGGGAGAGCCTGTGCTTTGCGTTGCTGCAGCAGGTTATTTTTTTCGCTCATTTATTCCACCTCGTTGATATGCGTGTTTACAATTCCCGACAAACACGTTTATTTATGCCTGAGGCGTGGTGAGTTGCCAGAGCCAATTGTGAGAGGAAAGGTGGAGCCAATTGCGACTGTTGTACGCAGATCATCTATTAGCACGGTTACAGTTTTTAAGAACGGGCTCATTACATCAGCGGCTGCTGAACTGCATGCAGGCCGCGATCGCTGAAGAGGTGTTCCCGCGCGGAAGCCGTTTACCACCCACCCGCGATCTGGCGCGCGAACTGGGCGTGTCGCGAAACACCGTTATGCATGTCTATGAGAGCCTGATGGCACAGGGCTATGTCACTGCGCGAACCGGCAGCGGCACCTGGATTGCCGAGACGCTGCCGGAAAACTGTCTGCAGAGCGATGCGATTGCCGATCTCCAGGCGGTGAGGGCGCAGCGACAGGCAACGCTGTCTAAGCGTGGCGCCAGTCTGCTGGGGCATGCCACCGCATCGCCTTACCAGTGGGGCGCATTTGTACCCGGCGCGCCCGATGTCACCGAATTTCCCCACAAGCTGTTCAGTCAGATTCAGGCGCGGCTGAACCGCGAACCTGACGTCCACCGCCTGGTCTACAGCAGCGGCGGGGGCTGTCCCGATCTGCGGCATGCACTGGTAGATTATCTGCGCGTGGCGCGCTCTGTGCGAGCCGATGCCGACCAGATCCTGATTACCGAAGGGGTTCATCAGGCGGTCGATCTGGTGACGCGGGTATTATGTGATCCTGGCGATCGGGTCTGGATGGAGGAGCCGGGCTACTGGGGTACACGCAATTTGCTGCGCATGAATGGTCTGAAGATTCGCGCGATGCCTGTGGATGAGCAGGGGCTGGTGCCGGACAGCGGCCCGCCACCTAAGATGGTATTTGTGACGCCTTCTCATCAGTATCCGCTGGGTGTGCATCTCAGCCTGGCCCGTCGTCAGGCACTCCTCGCCCTGGCTCGCCGTCATCAGAGCTGGATTGTTGAAGATGACTATGACAGCGAGTTTCGTTTTTCGGGGCAGCCCCATCCTTCCCTGCAGGGGCTGGAAGCGGATGCACCGGTCATATACATGGGTACGTTCAGCAAAACGCTCTATCCCGCTTTGCGCATCGGCTACCTGGTCGTGCCGAAACCGCTGGCACAACCGTTGCGTATCGCGGCGGCGGAACTCTATCGCGGTGGGCATCTGCTGATTCAGCGGGCGCTGGCGGAGTTCATCCGGCTGGGTCATTACATGGAGCATATCCGACGGATGCGTCTGCTTTATCGTCAGAGGCGACAGTTTCTCTGCCGTCTGATTGAGCGCTATCTGGGACCCGCCTTTTTACCGGCATTCAATCATGAAGCCGGGCTGCATCTGGTGATGCCGCTGCCAGCGGGTGCGGACGACGTGGCAATAGCCGCAGAAGCGTTAAAGCGCGGGGTAAAAGTGCGGCCACTTTCTCAATATTATATGCACCCGCAGGAAGAGCGCGGATTGCTGCTGGGTTACGCCTGTGTCAATGAGCGGCAGTGTCAGGATGCCTTTGGCACCCTTAAAGCGTGTCTGGCGTCTGCGGGTATTGAGTTCACCCCGCAGCGCTAGTGGGTTCAGAGGCTGATATTAAGGGCGGCGATTTACGTTTGCCGCTGAGCGAGCGCATTGACATTTAACCAGACTCACCGAGAATACACCTCTTTGCGTCCCGACCAGACAATACTGGAGTTTATCATCGCCCTGAATCCCTTCACTGCACCGGCCCGCGCAGCTGTTAAGCGAGGCGCCGCACTGGCTGCGGCGTTGTTGCTGGTCAGTTGCGCCTCTGAGCCGCCGAAATCGCTGGTGACCCCTTTTCCGCCCGTGACCAAACAGCCATTACCTGCACCCGGCAAGCCAGACCGCCCTCAGGTGCATGAGCCGGTGCGGGGCGTCTGGCTTGCCACGGTGTCGCGTCTCGACTGGCCGCCGGTTGCGTCGGTCAATGGCACGAGTCCGGCGCAGCGTATCCGCCTGCAGCAGCAATCGCTCACTGACAAGCTCGATAAGCTGAAAAGCCTGGGGATTAACACGGTCTTTTTCCAGGTCAAGCCCGATGCTACTGCGCTCTGGCCCTCAAAAATCCTCCCCTGGTCAGATATGCTGACCGGCAAAATCGGCGACGATCCGGGCTATGATCCGCTGCAGTTTATGCTGGATGAGGCACACAAACGCGGTATTAAAGTCCATGCCTGGTTTAACCCTTATCGGGTATCGGTAAATACGAAACCTTCGACCGTCAGCGAACTGAACCGCACGCTTTCACTGCATCCGGCCAGCGTTTTTGTGTTGCATCGCGACTGGATCCGCACTTCAGGCGATCGCTATGTGCTCGATCCCGGTATCCCCGACGCTCGTGACTGGATCACCAGCATTGTTGCCGAGGTCGTCGCGCGATATCCCATTGACGGTGTGCAGTTCGATGACTACTTCTATTCCGAATCTGCGGGTTCGCTGCTCAACGATAATCAGACCTTCAGCCGTTATGGCCAGGGTTTTGCCAGCAAAGCAGACTGGCGGCGTCACAACACTCAGCAGTTGATTGAGCAGGTATCTCGCACCATTAAGCAGCTGAAGCCGGAGGTTGAGTTTGGTGTCAGCCCGGCGGGCGTCTGGCGCAACCTGTCACACGATCCCGCCGGTTCCGATACCCGCGGTGCGGCGGCCTATGACGAAGCCTTTGCAGATACTCGCCGCTGGGTACAGCAGGGCCTGCTGGACTACATCGCGCCACAGCTCTACTGGCCATTCTCCCGCCAGGCTGCCCGTTACGACGTGCTGGCAAACTGGTGGGCTGAAGTCGTGAAACCAACTAAAACCCGGCTCTATATTGGTCTCGCGCTCTATAAAGTAGGGGAGCCTTCAAAAATTGAGCCTGACTGGACACTCCAGGGTGGTGTGCCAGAGCTGAAAAAACAGCTCGATCTCAATTCATCGAACCCCAACATCAACGGCACCATTCTGTTCAGAGAGAACTATCTGAATCAGCCACAGACTCAGCAGGCGGTGAGCTATCTAAAAAGCCGCTGGGGACGCTGAAAAATGCCACACCAGTATGACCAGTGCGGTTAAGTTTTTCCCTGTGAGTTACTGCTATTCTAGCGCCGTATAACAGTTTCTGTTTCATCTGTTTTCTTTCGATTCCCGGCTATTCCGGTTCTGACCGCAATAGCTGGCGAATTGCCAAAAATGCCAATAGTTAATGCGTTTTTTTCCGTAGTATTACAGTGGTGAAACGCGGGATTGTGAAGGCACTGCGTGCGCCCATTTACTGATACCCATTTGCGATGGGTTTGAGGTGCTATGCAAAGCCGCAGGATCGCTTTGTTCAGGCCGAAATAGGGCATCTTTAACCAGAGAGAGTCTCTGATTGAGCAAATCCACTCTGAATGAGCTGTCACAAGGTAGCCACTTTTCAGGAGGCGTTCTATTACCTTCATGAGATAAGGAATAGAACTTTTTGAGCCTCCATGAACCAAAGACGCTGCTCAGTGGCAAGCGCAAAGAGGTGCACCGCTTCCTGTTTTTTCAGTACAAAAGGCTTTTCGCAGATGGCATGCCTGCCATGTCAGCGCGCCATGAGACAACATCCCGTCAATAGTCATACAAGATATAATATGTTGCTCAATTGCCAGTTAGTCCAATCATTAATCAAAGAGGCTGTCGGTATACCTTTCTGACCGAATATGGAGTCACACTATACAAATATCTTAATGTTCAAGTGCTGTTTCACCATTCCTGCTTTTTAAACCGCAGAACCATTATGGGATCTGTCGGGATTTAACTGGCGAATCTCACTGAGATAAAAAATATAGAAGACCGGCATGATTATAATCATAGCCAGCACGTACCCTATCTGGTCATCAGTTGAAAGCTTTTTTGTTACGCCTCGAAAGATATGCTTCCCACTGATAATAAAAATAAAAATGATATAAGCTGTTGCTGCATACCCCACCAAAATATAGGCAGATATGAAATCTGAAAGTAAAGTCTGCATGTTTACCTCATCTTTTTTGGCATTACTTCAGCAGAGTATAAATAAACGTGATTTGGATTGGTGAAATTGCTGGCAATGTTGCACCACTTCATTAAAATCATTAGCTATTGATCCTGGTGAAGCAGTGAGTAGTGTGTCCTCATCATGAATGCCGTAAGTGACGGCTATTGACTCGCACCCCAGATTATTTGCCATAAGAATGTCGTGAGTGGTATCTCCCACCATCACTGCGTGTGATTTTTTAGCTGCAAAATAATCGAGAATCTTTTGGCCTGATTCGGGATTTGGTTTCTTCTCCTTAACCTCATCAGCACATACCACAATGTCAAAAAAATGCGCTATACCCGCTGCTGCTAGCAGAGTGTTTGCACTCTGCGCAAATTTATTAGTTGTAACGGATAAACGGAGCCCGGAATGTTTCAAAGTTTCAAGCCCGTTAACCACATCAGGGAATAACAATGATTTAGCTAAGGGTAGAATGGTGTTTGTAAACTGCTTTTGATACTCATCAACTGCATGACCGACCAGCGGATTCGCTACGGGAAGGTGCAAGAGGACAGAAAATGCCTTTTCTAACGGTAAGCCTATCGTCTCTTTAATGGTTTTTAACGGTAATTCTGATAAACCCAACTCGCGGAAAGCACCATTAAATGCCAAAGGGATTGCCTGAGCTGTGTCGAAAAGTGTGCCGTCCAGGTCAAACATAGCGATAATATGATTGGTATTCATTTATTTTCCTTTCTTTAAATCATTAGCTTTCTAACAAGAAAATTTTACTGGCTCAACGTTTTGCGCTGAGATAGCAAGGTTGATTTTGACTTGTGGCGTGGCGGACGTGCCAGGTAAATGGCTGAAACAATGGCTATACACCCAATTAGCTGTAAATGAGTAAAAGTCTGACCGAGAATGAGATACCCAAGGACACCGGCCGATAAGGAACTCATAAAACCCAGGAATGATGTTGTCACCGGTGGCAGTATTTCAATTCCACGGAACCAGACGAAATAGCCAAAAACACCGCCAGCAAGACTTAGCCATCCATAGCCTATGATATTGGTTAATGTCAGATGAGAGGGGAGTTGTTCCATCAGAAGTGCTGCGGGTAATAACATTATGCCGCCGAGCGTAAGTTGCCAGCCGGTAAAAGCAAGTAATGACATGTTACCAGGACGACCCCAGTGCTTGGTAAGAAGAATACCTAAAGCCATGCTTGTGGTGCCAACCAGTCCAATTACGACCCCCTGAATATTAAGCTCAACTGCACTGTTGAACACCAGCAGGCTGATTCCCGTTACTCCAATTAATGCAGAGAACAAATGCATCACGCTCAGTTTTTGCTTGAACACCATAGCGCCGATCACCATCACAATTATGGGTTGGCACGACATCACTAGCGATGCTAAACCACCAGGCAAAAAGTAAGCTGCGGCAAACAGACAGTAAAAAAAGAGGCCAATATTGAGAAAACCTAATATAGCCATTCTCATCCACCAGATGCCATTAGGCCGAACGCGACATATAAGTAATAAAATGATACCTGCGAGCAACGCTCTGATTACTGATGCCAGTAGAGGCATACCAGCCGGCAATGTTTGAGTGGTGACAATATAGGTACTTCCCCAGATAACGGGAGCCAGTGCAGTGATAACAATATTTATCAATGTTCCAAATTTATTCATGAGATGTACCTGGATATGTACCAAAGTAACGATCGCCAAAATCGCCTATGCCGGGCCGCATAAAAGCTGACTCTGTCATCCCAGTCTCAATCGAAGACGTCAAAATTTTTAAATCAGGCCATGTTTCGTTCAGGCGTTGTATACCATATGGCGATGCCAGTACATTAACCACAATGATATTTTCAATCAGGACGCCACTCTCTTTAAGAACATCTATAGCTTTCAGCAATGAACCGCCGGTGGCCAGCATCGGTTCAAAGAGCATCACACTCATACCCGCAATACCCGGTGGAAGATGAGAATAGAAGTAATGAGGAAGTTTGGAATTTTTATCTCGCTGTATAAGAATTTTACCGATGGGTTGGTTCGGAAACATTGACCGGAACTCTGCTTCCATACTCTCCCCGGCTCTGATCACTGATACACCGCAGATGTCGCGGGTAAAAACTTTGCCTGTGAATTGATCGCCAATTGGTGTGGTTACCGCATCATCCGCATACGGTAATAACTGTGCAGCGCTTTGGAGAAGTAAACGTATTACCTGGTTTGCGTAATGGGTAAAAACTGCAACATTAGCCGTACGATCACGCATTTTCAGTTGAAGGTAAGAAAGCCAGTAAGAATCGGGAAGCTCATAAACATTCTTTTGTATAGTCATAGGTCATTCCTGTTGAGCCTTGAGAATCGGCTATAGAGTGTTAAGATAAATATATCTCATATAATAGTATCTTTCTCAAAAGATACTTACATAAAAGATAATCATAACAACACTTCATTTCAAGTCCCTTTTTACTCATGAGGAACACTATGCAGTATGACCATGTAGACAGATTACTTGTTCAATGGCTTCAGCAACGCCCAGAGCTGGACTGCTCACCGATGGGCGTTCTTGGTCGCATTAGTCGTATGAGCAGAATAGTAGATAAAAAACTCGATAAGACATTCAAAAATAACAACTTGAGTGCGATTGAGTTTGACATTCTGGCTGCGCTCAGACGTTTTAATGCCCTGACGACGCCAACTGAACTGTACCAGACATTAATGTTGTCTTCAGGGGCAATGAGTACTCGCGTAGAACAACTTGTTAAGCGTAATTTGGTTGAAAGGATATATAGTGAAGAAGATCGTCGCAGCTGTAATCTTCGACTTACTAAAGATGGCAGGCATCTGATTGATAAGGCAATATCTGAGCATATTGCTAACGAAGATGAGATCCTTAAGCCTCTTAACCATGAACAGAGAGAGCAGCTGGCCTCTTTGCTACGTACCTGGTTACTCGCCAACGAAAAGTAAACCCTATACCGGCCTCATTGCAGGCTGGTACCACCGCTTAATGCAAGTCCCCCTGACTTATTTCAAATAAAAGTAACTTTCCAAAAAGACACTTGACTTTAACTTTCCTGAAAGTATCTTTTGTATGAAATATTAACTATGGGAATGTTACTTCATCATGAATGTTAAAGCTCCTTTATCATCAGCTTTCGCAGAACACTTAACAGAACGTAGTCAACTCACTGATTCAAATAACTTATTTTCAATGCTTGAAACGCATGCACACCATTTTCCAGAGCAAATTGCCGTCAGGGATGAGATAAAGTCTCTCAATTATCGCCAGTTTTTGCAGCAGGTGTGGAGCAACAGCAAGAATCTCAGTGCTTTGATTGATGATGAGCTGCAATATATTGGGCTGTATTGTGACCCTTCAGTTGAAATGATCTGCGGAGCCTGGAGTATCCTCGCTGCAGAGAGAGCTTATCTCCCACTTGCGCCCGATTATCCCGAGGACCGACTCCGTTATATGATCGAGGACTCTGGAATCAGATTGGTCCTTACCCAGCAACACCTTAAAGCGCAACTTGCTTCGATGGTGGACTCGGGGGTCACAATCCTTACTCTGGACGATCTTTATCCGTCTGCAGCGAATGAGATTACTGTGTGTTCACACATTCGACGTGATCGGTTGGCTTATATGATCTACACCTCAGGCAGCACCGGTAAACCAAAGGGTGTTATGGTTACATATGCCAATATATCTAATCAGATGGCGTGGCTTAAGAATCAGTTTAATTTTGACCATGACGATCGCATTCTGCAGAAGACACCTGCCAGTTTTGATGCTGCTCAATGGGAAATACTGGCACCAGCACTGGGCTGTCAGGTAATTGTTGGTCCAAAGGATTGCTATCGAGATCCCGATGCTTTAATCAACACTCTGATTAAAGAGGGCGTTACCGTATTACAATGTGTGCCGACATTGCTTCAGGCACTGGTTGATCACGCACTTTTTCCAGACTGCTGCTCGTTAAAGCAGGTATTCAGCGGCGGCGAGATTCTTACGCGTAATCTGGCACAGGAATTTTTCCAGCGCTTACCACACGCCATGCTGACTAATTTATACGGTCCGACCGAGTGCACCATCAATACATCGAGTTTTACCCTTAATGCAGCGGTCGTCTCTTCCTATCCCGACGCTATTGCTATCGGGAAGCCTGCATCGAATACACTTTATCATGTGCTAAACCCGAATGGAGAACCCGTTTTACACGGTGAAACCGGTGAACTCCATATATCAGGTTTGCAGGTTTCGAATGGATACTATAATCGGCAAGACCTTACTCACGAGAAATTTATACCGAATCCCAGAAAAATGATTCCCGGTCATGAACTGCTTTATAAAACCGGTGACTTAGTCTGGCAGGATAAAGCGGGAAATACGCATTTTGCTGCTCGCCTGGATAACCAGATCAAACTTCGCGGCTATCGTGTTGAACTGGATGAGATACGGCTTGCAATTGAAAAACATCAGTGGGTAAAAACCGCCGCTGTTGTTGTTCAGCAGGATCCTCGCTCAGGTTATCAGACTCTGGTTGCATGTGTTGAACTGGATAAAAGGCAGGCTGCTCTGATGGATCAGGGCAATCATGATCGCCACCATGTATCCAAAAGCAGCAAACTACAGGTAAAAGCACAATTATCCAACGCTGCCTGTCTGCCTCTCTCAGCGTCACAATTATCCTGCTGTATCTCACTACCATCTAAAGAATCCAATGAGGAACAGCGTCTGACGGCTTTTGGCCGAAAGAGCTATCGATTTTTTGAAGGTAAATCAGAAGTGACTCGTCAGAGTTTAATCGAACTTCTGAAACGTCAACCAACCGCATACCCGGTAAGTGAAACACTTTGTCGGCTGACAATCGACAAACTCGGCAGACTGCTTCGAAATTTTGGGCAGTTTCTAAGTGAAGAGCGGTTGCTGCCTAAATATTCCTACGCATCGCCTGGCGCCCTTTATGCAACACAGCTCTATCTCGAACTTAACGGTTGTGCAGGGTTACCCTCAGGTATCTACTACTACCATCCTGTGCACCATTGCCTGTTGCTAGTTGCACCTCTGCAGTCCACGATTGAGCCCACTTTCAGGCTGCATTTTGTTGGTAACCGGGAAGCGATTGAACCTGTTTACAAAAATAATGTTCGTGAAGTTCTGGAGATGGAAACCGGCCACATGCTCGGCCTCTTTGATGAACTCCTTCCTCAGTTCGGGCTAAATGTTGAGAGAGCAGCGCAGTTACGCGGTGCATTACCTGTCTGGTATCAAGGCAGCAAAGCGGATGATTATATTGGAGGTTATGCGGTATGTGATCGGCCTGTTTCATCCGGCCATATTGTTGCTGAACTCTATCTGCAGGTTCATCAACCTCTATCCGGAATAGATGCAGGTCTCTATCGTTACGCTGAAGGGGAGCTTCATTTTTTAACAGCCAGCATGTTGCAGAAAAAGCATGTCATCGCCATCAATCAGAGAGTCTTCGAGCGAGCACAGTTTGGTATTAGTGTGGTTTGCAATGGAGGTAATCGCGATGAGCATTACATCCTTGCAGGACGTGAAATGCACCGGCTTCAAAGCAACAATCTTTTGCTTGGGCTGATGTCATCTGGATACAGTTCAAAGAGTAACAACGATTTACCAGCTGCAATCAGGATGCGTGAGATCCTCAATCAGCAACAGCTGCCGATGGATAGCCTTTATTTTTGTGTTGGTGGACCGATAAGCCAGGAACAATTTCTGCATCAAGGAATGAATGAAGACCGCATTCATATGCAGGGGCCGGTTGAAATACTTAAGGAAGATCTGGCGTTACAGCTACCAAAATACATGATTCCCAACAAAGTCATTATTCTTGATAATCTGCCTCAGACAGTAAATGGCAAAATTGATCTTAAAGCGTTGAAATCGCTTCCTGAATTAATCAATTCAGACGATGGGCGTGAAAAGGTTCCACTTAAAACCGATATTGAAATAGCAATTGCTGAAATTTGGTGTGCTGTAATGAAATGGGAGGCTGTTTACGCTACAGACGACTTCTTTGACGGTGGTGGTAATTCTTTAACAGCCGTTGCTCTGGTGAACCGCATCAATAAAAAATTTAGTATTAAACTTCCGTTACAGGCAATTTTTCACACACCAAACATTGTGGGACTGGCAAAGGCTGTGGAATCGTGTAGTCGAAGAAATGTGGAATATTCCCGACTAATCAAACTCAATGGATTTACGAAAAATCCAGTATTCTGTTGGCCTGGATTAGGGGGTTATCCGTTAAATCTTAAGAAATTGGCGGAGAGTCTCCCCGGGCAACGCGCATTCTACGGTATTCAGGCGCGGGGTATAAGTGAGGGCGAAATACCGCTGGAAACTATCCAGCAAATGGCACAGGAGGACATTCGGCAGATCAAGACAATACAGCCAGAGGGCCCTTATACCTTATGGGGATACTCGTTTGGTGCGCGTGTAGCTTTTGAAACGGCAGCACAGTTAGAAGCTCAGGGTGATGTGTTAGAATCGCTTTGTTTGCTGGCACCTGGTGCACCCATCACCCAGATGGAGCGAGAGCAACGTTACGAGCACAAAGCTGCTTTCGATAATCCAGTGTTTCTGGCCATTCTTTTTTCTGTTTTTGCCCACCAAATTGACGGCCCATTATTTGAGCGCTGCATGGCAAGTTGCCAAACCAGAGTGGATTTTATTGCCTTCATTTGCCAACGATTTCCACTGCTACAGCATGAGATGGTTGATCGCATCATCCGTATAGTCGAAACCACTTATGCTTTCAGTTATCAGTTTAATGAATTGCAGAACCGTCAGCTCAAAGCTCCTGTCACGATAATCAAAGCACAAGGTGACCATTACTCGTTTTTAGAACATACACCAGCGTTTAGCCTGCAACCGCCATCAATTGTTGAGTTGCAGGTCGATCACTATGGCGTGCTCAGGGAGCTCGGTATTAGTGAGCTGATTCATGCTTTATATCATTCTCAGAAGGGAAAGGAAGATGCGCATGCGTAATTACGAGTTCGATCTTGAATATCAGCCGGAAGTCAAACAAGCACTTGAGACCGGCCAGCCCGTTATCGCGCTGGAGTCAAACGTCATTTCTCATGGACTCAATTATCCTGATAATGTTGACACCGCCCTTAAAGTGGAAGCAGCTATACGGCTGAGCGGTGCCATTCCGGCAACAGTGGGCATCGATAATGGTAAAATATTGGTTGGGATGAACCACGAGCAAATAAAACGATTTGCCACCCAAAAAGAAATTTCCAAAGTATCCAGTCGCGAATTACCATTTATTCTTGCATCAGGTGCAATGGGCGCAACAAGTGTTGCATCATCACTTGTGATTGCTGAACTGGCAGGTATCCCTTTTTTTTCATCAGCAGGGCTGGGTGGCGTTCATCGTGGTGCGGAAACCACGATGGATATATCGGCAGATCTCATTCAGTTGACACGCTCAAAGGTGACTGTAGTTTGTGCAGGTGTCAAAAATATTCTTGATGTCGGACTTACCCTTGAATACCTTGAAACACATTGTGTTCCGCTGGTCTCTTGGCAGTCAGATGAATTTCCTGCATTTTACTGTCGTGATAGCGGCTTTAAAAGTCCAATGCGTATTGATTCTTTACAAGAACTCGCCAGAGCTATAGAGATTAATCGTCAACTTCCGGGTGCCGCTGGAATGGTCATTGCTTCCCCTACACGGGAAGAAGATGCCATTAGCAGTGAAGATGTTCAGCATGCCATACATTCTGCTATCGTGCAGGCGAAGTTGAATTCTATCAGCGGCAATGGTGTGACGAAATTTATCATGAAATCCGTGGAAGAGATAACGGCAGGACGTTCTGCAAAAGCGAATAAGGCAGTATTGATTAACACAGCGCGAGTGGCAGGAGAGATTGCTATGGCGCATCATTTATATTGCCGGGACAAATATGAAAGAGGAGACATATAAATGCCTCATATTAACCTGAGTTTTCATCAGGGTCCTGAAGAGACCCTTGACCCTGAGGCGCTCTCTCAGGCGCTTACTGAGATCGTTACAAAAAAATTAGGTGTGGAAAGTCAGTATGTATCGATAACCATTCAGCCGGTTGCAAAGGAAGATTGGTCTGTTCTTGTAATAGACAAATACATTAATCAATCGGGTTATCAGGTGGTGAAGCCGGTTACTTACTAAATTAAAGCATGTCCATCCAGCAGCAAGTAACTCTTAATAGGAGAGGCTGGCAGTTATTCAGGAACTATATAGTCTAAATCCGGAAGCTTACTCAGGCTATTTATTATTCGGCTTGAGTAAGTAAAGCTGCCAACATTTAAATGGGATGGGCACTGTTACTATAGGATATAGTTTCAAAGTTTATATTTTAAACCGTGCGCTGGTTTTTCATTGTAGGTTTTAATTCAGATGCTAATTGAAAGCCATATTGCAATACGCAATATTCTGGCATTTATTATGCTTCATATAACTCGCCACGGACAATGCAAGCACTTCTGTGCTGTTAATAATATTTTTTTTATATTCCGTCGGTGGCATCTGTCACTCAAGCCGTGCCGACGCTTACCCCTATCCAGGATACTTGCTTCGGTTGGTATTCCGGCCAGCCTGGTATGTTCATCATTCGGTCCGGTACAGGTCTGAAGTATCGGATTTCTGCGGTGCGTGACGGCCTTACTTAATGACCGGTACCGCAGTCTGTGCTTCTCAGGTGCAGCAGGGGAACTCAGGCTTCGCTTTTCCGCTGTGGGTATGCTAATCCTCCTGAACGCGGTAACCCGGTACCAGTAAAGCTTCGATGACGACTTCTGCATTAGCGATTGCCCGGGCGTTTAAAGCAACGCACTGGACAAGCTCAACCGCGCGGCCCCGCAGACCGCCGACGATGGCTAATTCGTCCAAGCCCAGAGGTGTCGTCGGTGGTTCAAAACAGGCCCCGATTTCGATTGCCGGATCTACGCCAATACTGATGGTGATGGGGAGAGCCTTTCCTGCTTCTTCCGCTTTAATACGGAACTGGTCAAGGTGACGTCCCGGCACAAAGTACATTGATATTTCGTCTTTGCCCTGCACACATAGCCGGTGAATGGTTACGTCATGCATGCCTGTTTCCGGATCGGCTGCGTAGCACATACCCATTGTAAAATAGGGACCGGCGTCCTCAGGTGTGTTGGTCGGTGCGGGCAGCAGCGTGCGAATATCAAAGCCTTCATCCGAAGCAAGATGGACAACTTCCTGGCACACTGCCTGTTCTGCTGGAATAACCACAGGCGCTACCGCTGAATGCACTGAATCACGAAGGAGCTGTGCCAGGTTTTCTTTGGGCACCCCGAAAAGGCGCGCAACACGCTGACGTGAGGCCAGCAGGCCTATCAGAATCCGGAAATTATCGTAGCCCCTGAATTTTGTTGAATATCATTGCTGGCCCGGTGCGGGTAGGGCGCATGACAGTGCCGCCAGCCCCCGCGTAGCGGTAAACACCTGACAGTTCAGCAGCAGGGTCAACCGGCTCGCTGGTTTCAATATATTCATTCTCATACTGTTTAATGATTTCAGGGGCACTTCTTAAATCGAAAACCTGACAGCCTGACTGGCTTTGTTCAGTATCCAACATAATTTTTCCTGAGACGGGTATTTAAACTGCGGAGAATCATTCGGGTGTGATACCCGGAAGATATGACCTGGGCCCATAAAATGTCATTGCGTATTTGCTGTCCATCCAGATGAGCAGGACGCAGACACAGTGCTAATAAGTATTCAATTAAATATTACGGATAATTAATAAGGTTTTGTTATCTGGAAATTATGGATAAAAGGAAGCTCGAATCTTTTTTAGCACGGGCCCGAACACTGCATTTCGCAAAGGCGGCATCTCAGGTCAACATCACTCAGCCTGCGCTGAGCCAGCACATAAAGTCGCTTGAGCAGAGCTGGGGAGTCAGACTGTTTGAAAGAGATAAACGTCATGTCTGTCTGACTGCTGGAGGAAAAATGGTTGTAGCTGAGGCAGAGCGAACAGTTCAGCAGATGAACCGGCTATCAGACACGGTGAGACATGTGGCTGGTGGCGGGAGTACGGTATTAAGGCTGGGCTATGTCGGAACCTCGGTACTCGAATCACTGATTGTGAGCGCGATAAAAACGTTCAGGTCTTCGTTTCCTGACGTGCTTCCTGAAGCTTCAGAATTAAGCGTGGCAGAGCAGTTTTGTTTACTGCCGGTGTGTGCTGATTATTTCGCATTTTACGTGTGGTGGCGTGGAGATAATCGACGGCTCAATCCTGCCTAAACAGGGAGACTCAATCTGTTTGTGGCTTCCGCCCTCTGCCATGCCTGGCCCATCAGTCCGACTATCACGCATGATGGTGAGACAGTCGACGGAGCAGTGCTTAAGGGGATCATTGTGCCGGGAAAAGTCACGGCCACCATCATTGCGGTGTATGAGCCGCTCCGGCCTGCAATTTTAATTTATGACTTCCGCCATAGATCTTCAGATGTGTACACAGGCTTGTACATAATAAAAAGCAATTACAAAAAGCATGCCAAAAACCCTTTTATTACCAAGCGCGTCGACACACGACTGTTATAGTTGCGCTTTGAATGGGAGGAACCATGAGCGAACTGATTAATATTTTTACAAGTCATAAAAGTGAACGCAGTTTCACTGAGCAGCCTGTCGATGAAGCGGTGTTGGATCGTATTATCAGTACCGCTTATCGCGCACCGACATCAGTAAACTCGCAGCAGGTTTCTGTCGTGATTACGCGTGATGCCGGACGTCGCGCAGAGATCGCCGCCATCGCGGGCGGTCAGCCGTGGATTGCCAAAGCACCGGTGTTCATCACCTTTGTGCTGGATATGCATAAATCAGCGGTGGGCATGTCCGCTGTTGATCAGCAACAGATCGCGCATCAGAGTATTGAGAGCATCGTGTCGGGTTCTACCGATATCGGTATTGCGCTGGGATCGGTAATGGCCGCTGCGCGTGCAGAAGGCCTGGGAATTGTGCCGATTGGGGGGATTCGTCGCGATCCGCAAGCGATGATTTCACTGCTGGAACTGCCGCCGATGACCTTCCCGGTTGCGGGCGTGGTGATCGGTCACGTTGACGAGCCCGCTCATCAGAAACCGCGTCTGCCTCTGGCAACGTTCCGCCATGATGAGACTTATCAGACCCAGGGTCTGGAGCAGCAGATTGCGGCTTACAACGAAGAAATGGTTCAGCACTGGAAAAACATCGGTCGTAACGACGGTGAGAGCTGGAGCGAAAGCGTCAGCGGTTACTACAAAAACATCTATTTCCCGGCGGTATTGCCAGCACTGTTAAAGCAGGGTTTCGGCACGGATAAATAATCCTCACGCTACATTGAGTGACCAGCAAAGGCCATCCGTACTTCGTGACGGGTGGTCTTTTTCATTTTGTTACTATAACGAAAGGTGACTTCTCAGGTTGTAACACATAATTTCCCTGTTAACCGAAGCGCAACTGCCTTTAACTCATACTTTCCAGGGAAATAACATGTCTCAGCGTTCACTCTTTGCGCTCTGTTTAATGAGCTTTTTTCTGGCCGATGTCCGCGACGGTCTGGGGCCCTTTCTGGGCATCTTTCTGACGGAGCGACACTGGCGTCCAGATGAAATTGGTCTGGTAATGACCTGCGGCGGAATTGCCGGATTACTTGCCACGCTGCCTGCCGGGATCGCCGCCGATGCAACCCGCCATAAAAAAATGATTGTGCTGCTAGGCTGTCTGGTGATCACCGTTGCCACGCTGCTGCTGTGGTACAGCAATCAGACCTGGACGGCGATGGTCTCGCAAATTGTGGCGGGAATTGCGGCGGCGTTTATCGGCCCGACCGTAGCTGGGATCACCTTAGGACTCACGGGTCAGCGCGGCTTCAACCATCAGATGGGACGCAATGAAGCCTTTAATCATGGCGGTAACACCATTGCAGCGTTGCTGGCCGGTTTTTCAGCCTGGTACTGGGGAATGGGGGCTGTTTTTATTCTCATGACGGTAATGGCCGTTTTCGCTGCTTTTGCCACGCTGGCGATTCGGGGTAATGAGATCGACAATGATGTGGCACGCGGGTATGAACAGCATGAAGAGCGTCAGCCCGCGCTGAGCTTATCAATGCTGATGCGTAAACCGGCGCTGATGACCGCGGGTGTGACGCTACTGTTGTTCCATCTTGCCAATGCCGCGCTGCTGCCGATGCTGAGCATGCGTGTCGCCTCCGCAGGTGGACAGGCTACGGTCAGTCCAGGTCTGTATGCTGCGGCGACAGTGGTGATTTCTCAGCTGGTGATGATACCGGTTGCGCTGTGGGTGTCGAAGCGGGTTGAAACGCATGGTTATCGACTGTTCATCATGGTTGCCCTTGTGATTTTGCCGCTACGCGCAGTTATTGCGGCAGGTTTTGCCGGGCCGATTTTTGTGATTCCGGTTCAGGTGCTGGATGGCATTGCCGCCGGGATCCTGGGCGTAGCGGTGCCGGGCTACATCGTTTCCCTGATGCGGGGAACCGGCCATGTCAACGCCGGGCAGAGCGTCATTATGCTGATGCAGGGCGCAGGGGCCGCGCTAAGTCCTGCTATGACTGGCATGATAGCTGCGCGTTATTCCTATAGCACGGCATTTGCGGTACTCGGCGCAATAGCGTTGGCAGCACTGATTTTATGGTGGCGAACTGGCAGTTCCCCAGCCACGCGTCTTGCCTGATCTGACACAAAAAAGGCTGCCCAATGGGCAGCCTCTTCTGGCAAATCCGTTTGCGACCATCCGTTACTTATACAGTTCTGCGGTCATGTGAACACGGTTATTGGTGTTCGCTTCCGTAATTTTGTACTGCGCGCCCTGTTCCTGCGCCTGTCTGGCGGAAAACGGCGATGACCTTCAGCAGAATTAAGTGGGATGTCATCGTCATCCTGCTATTGCTTGTTCTGGCAACAGGGCTTGGTGTCACTGTGAAGCTTCAGTCCTCATCAAATGCCCGTCTGAACGAGCAGAAAAATCAGTTACAGAGGGAAAAAGCCTCAGCGGAAGCTATCACGAATAACGTTCTCAAAACGACGAAACTCTTCAACGACATTGCCCGGGCAACGCACAATGATAATCAGGCCAATAATGCAGAAAGCGAACGCAGGGTGGTGGTTATACGTAAGCTTGTCAAAGGCAACCAATGTGCCTCTGAGCCTGTTCCTCATCATGCTGCTGACCAGCTGCGCGAGCACATCGAAAAATTACGTTCAGGTACCACCAGTGCCAATACCATCAAGTCTGCTGGCTGACTGCGAAGTGCCGCCTATTCCAGAGTCGCTTACCTGGGGAGAGAGTCTGGAGCTTAATGAACGACTGCTTAGCGTTGTAGAACAGTGTAACCGCGATAAGGCCGCCATCCGAAAAATCGAACGAGAGCGGCAGAAGTATTAATCCTGTAAAGTCCGATTTGATTGTGATGCAGGTAATAGGAAGGTGATAAGGATGATGGAGTATGATCCCCATTCAGAATTCCAGGGAAGATAATTAGATGAAAAGGCTTATCAAAAAATTAGTCATTGCATTTATAAGTATGGGCGTACTCCTGTACGTTGCAATGATTCTTATTGTCATATCAATTAGGCCTTCAAAAGTTGATGCTGCTCAAGCTGAAGCCTGCCGGCACTATAATAATCAGACAATCATGGCTAAAGTGATACTTGCTAAAACCGAAGATCAGTCCGAGTGGAAAAATTTCTCTTACGTTCAGGACACAGCTGAAAAGAACGGAATTCTTATCGACTTTGGGCAGATAACATTCGGGAACGATATCTGGTTAGTTCCTTTCACTCAGCGCATCGACCAATCAGGTATCATGAAATACTTCGGTATGCTGGACTGCACCACTGACAATGTAGAGTTCAGCAAAACGTGATTTGGCAATCATGCTAGCTTGACCTTACAACGCAATTTGCTGGTGATTTTATCGTGAATTCGTCCTGCAAAAGACAGGGAATAAGCTAAGGCATAAAGGTTTCAAATTGTAATAAAGCTTTTTTTTCTGATGCCGATAAAATATTTATCATCAATAAATTCTGGAAATGGAATGAGAAAATTACTGGTTGTATCTCTGATTTTTTCGGCTGTCACCATGACAGGTTGTTCGAGCAAGGCGGGTCCATTCGTCACAAACATCAGCAGCGATGGACGTGGCGGCTTGACAGTTGAAAAATGTATGGTTCGCCTGGACAGAACAATCAATACCGTTGAATCGTCTGATTGCACGAATACGTCAATCGCTCTTTCAAGCGCGGTGCGATAACTAAAATTAAATATTAAAAAGCCGCCTTCTGGCGGCTTTTTAATGATGATGGCTGATTTAGATTTGGCGCATGGGCAACTTTGAATGATGTGATTAACATGGGGCGTTCGCTGTCAGAACATCCAAAATCAGATCCCATCTATCCTTAAATTGCTGCTCTTGTTCTTTCGATATTTTGAATAGAGGGACCTTGTGGTGCCATGTCGATGTTTCTTTTACGACTTCACTTGTGACGACGAATATTTCGGGCGCTATGTTGTTTTTAATATCTTCAGACATATTACAAAAAATATAGAAAAAATCAGGCGAGATAACTGGCGAGTGGTTTCCAACTGTCCATTGTCGTGGTGCGCTTCTCGCCCATGAACCTTTTACCTGAAGGCTAATGCTTTTGGAACCGTTGATAGTAGCAATGATGTCGACGGCACTTGTTCCGCTTGTTGTTAAGGCGGCACTAATACCTAACCTGGAAAGCATGTAAGCCACATAGTATTCAGCAGCATCACCGGCATTTTTGGACGAACGTTTATTATGTTCAGACATTATTAAACCCTGGAATTTTAAAATGGCACTCAACGACAAACAAGAAATATTCTGTCGAGAGTATTTGATTAATTTAAACGCCACGCAAGCGGCCATGCGCGCGTGATACAGCGCAAAGACCGCGAATGAACAGGGCGCCCGCCTATTAGCAAATGTTAGCGTCCAGATAAGAATCGCTGAACTAAAAGCCAGGCGCAATGATCGGATCGATGTTGATGCTGATTATGTGCTGAAGCGCTTGTTTGAGATAGACCAGATGGACGTGCTCGACATCATGAAAGATGACATGAGCATAAAACCTGTATCGCAATGGCCTGCATCCTGGCGTTGGTATCTGAGCGGATTTGATCTAACAGAGATGTTTGATGGTCGCGGTGAAGAGCGGGAGATGGTTGGCATCCTTAAGAAGATTAAGTGGCCTGACAAAGTCAGAAACCTTGAACTACTCGGCAAACACATTTCAGTGCAGCCGTTCCGCGAACAGGCTACGACATCACTTACAGGTAAAGACGGCGGCCCGCTTGAGGTTGCGCTACAGCAGATTGAAAGCATGCTTGCCATCTTGGGCAAGAACGGGCTTAAAGCGGTGAGTGCCTTCCTTCGTGCTAGGTCGAAAGACAACGAAGTTGAGGCCACGGAGACCGCAGCAAAAAACTAGCGCAGAACCCCAGGTTTATAAACCAGTGCTGGCTGATGAAAGCCGGGGTTCCGTTCAGCGTGATTTTCCCCAACCTTACAGAGCTGATGCCCCATGAGCGCATTGCTATGGGAGTTGTTATTGGCGAGCTTGAGGGCGGTACCTACAACTGGCACACACGCAGGTGGGAGGAGGGGGTAAGTAGTGGACCTTGAACAGTTTGCGCGAGAGATGTCATCTGCATCAGCCAGTATCGCCACGGGGCTCGAAGTCGGTTTCCGCGTCATCGTGAAAGAAATTGAGGAAACAGCGAAGGAAGAAATCGGCGTGTACCAGCCCGCCTTCGGGCCCTTTGATGCCTGGTTACCGCTGATAGAAGCCACGAAGGCCGACCGAGTACGTCAGGGGTACTGCTAAGACGAACCACTGCTGCGTTTAGGCGAGCTCAGAGAATCCATCCAAAGTGAAGTAGTGGGACTGGCGGCCATCGTCGGAACAAAAAGTGGAATCGGGCTCTGGCAGGAGGTAGGTACATGCCATATACCGCCGCGGCCTTTCATTGGGCCGGCATATGTGCGTAAAATTGAGCCGCTGCTGGAATCAATCGGTCTGGAAGTAATCAGCGGCTTCGGATCTCACTGAGCAATACCCCCTAACATTCTTGCTTTTCCCAAAAAAAACCTTATTATAAATTACGTCAGCTTTTAGACAAACGAATTATGCATCGCGGCTAGTTCGAATCTGCACGTATTGGCATCCTTTGACCCCACGTTAACTGTTTTGGCAGGATACTCTGTCTATAAATTGGTAAAAAGTTTTATTAAATCGAAAAAAACAAAACGTCTGGAACATAAGGAGCTCTCTATGAAAGATATCAAAAATAACGCACACAATAGTTTCATCAAAGCCACTGGTTACAATGCAATGTGTGGGGTTATAGGGAATGCCATTTACGAAATTGGAAAAGCGATGCCTGCTTTTAATTAGCCCACCCTACGGTGGGTTTTTGTTATTTGATTAAGTCACAATTTTCTGAAGTATAAACCTTAGCTGCCTCTTCACCCCATCATTGCTTCAGCTCAGCAAAAGATTGTGTCGCCATTTCTTCATTAGTTATCGCATCTTTAATTTTTTTTGTGCTTTCCTGGAAAATGCCAGCAAGTATAAAGCCTTCGTAAAAATCTTTATTCAAGTCAGCGCCAGATTTGGCGAAATAACCACTGTCTATTGCTTTTTTGATTGAAGACGTCTGCATGGTCTCAGACAAAAATGACTTGTATAAATCAAGAAGATCTCGTGTTCGGGTTGGTTTAGCCTTTAGATCTTCCTCATTAAACATAGATAAGTAGCCAAGGCATTTACCTGAAGCACTAACTTTATCAGTGCTTTTTTCTGCACCAATAACAGTCAAAGAAGTAAACATCATTAAAATAAAAGTTAAAGCTAGCGTTAATCTTTTCATTACTCTAAATCCATTTAGATTAATTGGTGCTTCCATCATGCGCGTGGAAGACTTGGCCACTTTTTGTAAGCGAAAACGTAGAGCATGATGAAATGGATACCTGGGAAGGAAAGCAACAGCGCCATCTTCCATCCGAAACCAGCTTTCTGAGCCATGCGAAAGCAGGGTATAAACATAAAAAACCAGATTATTAAGGACAGTGCTGCGAGAGGGTTTGGTTGTTCCATTGAGCATTCTCCTTGAGTTACATGCTTATGGTACCGACTGCCGACCTAATCATTCACTGGGAATGAACACCGCTTATTGCTTACGCAGCAAATCAATCTGAGCAAGCAGGCGCTGTAATGTGTGAATGTTTTTGTAAAGCAGGTATTGCATTTCAACATCCCAGTCAGGGCATGTAGCAAGATCGGCATTGCACAGTTTTATGACAAAGTGAATTGCAGCTATTTCGTCCCGGCGGCAGTTTTCAGCTATTAAACGGAGTTGAGCATTACTAAGTGTTCCATGTGGCGTTTCAGCCCAGGCTTTTTTAAAGTGCCGGTAAATTGTATCTACTGACATGATCATCGTTCACTAGAGTCACTCAGGCATGTTATTGATTTTCGGCACACTGGCTGAAAACTTTAACTTTTCTTTTGCATGTTCACTCTTTCAGCACAATTAAAAAAGCCCAGCGGAGTGGGCTTTGAGTACGGATTCCATACTATTAATCAGTGTCGCTTCTCATAATGATTGCCCGTACGAGCGTTCTTATACGTACCATACTTGTGAGAAGAGCCATGCCCACCAGCGTAATGACCACCGCGTGCAAAGCTGACAGATGGTGCCAGGAGAGCCAGAGTGATTAGAGCCACGATTGTTTTTTTCATTTATGATTTTTAAACCTTGCCATATGGGAAGACCCCATTTGCAATATACGCTTAAGTTTTGGAATAGGAATCCTGATAAAAAAACAGGTCTTTTCGCAATGACTGGAATTTGTGAATGCTCAAATGATGAGCCGTAATTAATGGTGTAAAGTGTCTGGCTCTGGCAGATTAAACGGGAATGCAGAGTTGAAAAATGCGTCTGATAATTAAACGCAGATAGCTCGCTGCTTCAATTAAAGACTTGTTTATAAAAGGAATTTTTTTGGCATGGATTACGGCTATTGGTTCACTGTAATTGCAATGTTTCTCACGGGACTTGTAATGGTTAAGCAAGCAATCAGTTACTACCGATCTGGTGTCTACACCAAGACTTTCAAAGGTACGGCCCGGTGCGAGCTTATCAAAAAGGCTGACCGGCCTCACGCATACTGGTTCAATCTTAGCTTGCATATGCTCGCTGGTGTTGGAGGGGTTTACTTCAGTCTATGGTTTTTGCAATTCGATCCAACAGTGAAGGAATGGTATGAGGCTCTGAGAGAGTCCCTGTCACTCCGAATCTTATTGTTTTTTTCTTAAAACACGACCCGCTCCAGCGGGTTTTTCATGCCCGTAAATTGAGGTTCCTATGGATATTCAGGGTTACCGTGTAGCCGTGCAGCTGGCGCTGGATGACCAGATTACGCGCAACCTGCTGCAGGTAAGCCGCGATGCGATTGAGCTGAATAAGAAGTTCGTCTCCATCACCAGGAACATCAAAGCACTGACCCGTGCGGACCGTGAGGCGACATCCGCGCTGCGGGCACTCAATCCGGTCCTTTAATATTGCCAAAATCTGACAGATGATTAGTGCTTATCGATAAGGCGCGTTCGGCCACTTCTTATAAGCAAAGACGTAGAGCATGATGAAATGTATGCCCGGACAGGAGAGCAGTAACGCCATCTTCCAGTCAAAGCCAGCTTTCTGAGCCATGCGAAAGCAGGGTATGAACATCAAAAACCAGATGATTAAGGACAATGCTGCGAGGGGGTTGGGCTTTTCCATTGAAAATTCTCCTTTAGTTATATGACTTTGGTATCGGAAGTCAGCATTAATTATTCAGTGAGAATGAGCTCTGCTTATGGCTTCTCTAGCAAATCAATCTGCACAAGTAGACGTTTATGTGTCTCGATCGCATCCCATATCTGGTCTTGAGTGTCACCGTCCCAATCCGGGCAAGCTGCTAGTTCAGAGCGAAATTGCTTCGGCCTGATGTGGATAGCCGCAACTTCATCTCGATTGCATCTTGTAGCGATAAAGTTGAGTTGAGCGTCAGTAGTTCGCTTATAAAGCGACTGAACATCTTGGGATTTTTCAAATAACCGGGAGAGCTTATCCATAGCCTGAGGCTCCTTTAATTGGCACTAGGCCAATTATCGACAGGTTAACGTTAAAGTTCAGTATCCCTTTTGTATGGTGCGCTCCGCAAATAGACTCGCCGCACGGGTTTTTTTATGCCTATAAAATGAAGTATTCATGGATGTTAAGGCTTACCGCGTAGCCGTGCGGCTGGCGCTCGATGACCAGATTACGCGCAACCTGCTACAGGTAAGCCGCGATGCGATTGAGCTGAATAAGAAGTTCGTCACCATCACCATGAACATTAAAGCATTGACGCGCGCGGCCCGTGAGGCGTCATCTGCGCTGCGGGCACTTAATCGCTCCATGAATAATGAGTTTTCCGGTGCGTCCCGCGGCACGCGCGAGTATGCCGGTGCCATCCGCGAGATTGCTGACCAGACACAGCGCATCAACCGGGCTTCCCGGAATGTTCCGCTACTGGCGGGCAGTTACGGTGCAGCATTGACGCTGCCCGTCCTGGCTGCTGGAGCCGCGGCTGTGGGTGGGAGTGGTGGATACGGCAACCATGGCGGAGGAGCTGCGCTGCCTTCACCTTCAGTGCAGGGTGGCTGGTGGCATGGCTGGCATAACGGCGTGCCCCCGGGCGGCTGGGGTGGGGGCGGTTCTGGCCACGGCGGCGGTAATGGCCGGCCACCTGGCGGAGGCGCATATTCCGACGGTATGACCAATCTGGCCACTGGCTATCTGGGCTTCAGGATGCTGAAGGGCTTAGTTGATGAGGCGGCCCATTACCAGACCATGACCGAGAAGTTTAGGCAGTTCGGTATGAGTCAGGCTGCAACAGAGGAGGCACAGCGTTTCGCCGAAACCACGCGGGTCAGTAGTTCATCGGCCACTGACATGCTGAAGTATCTGGTCGAGGCGCAGGGGGTATTCAGCGAGTCCGGTATGAAGTCTGTGGATGAGCAGCTGCGCGCGGCGAAACTGGCAGCTCCCGTGCTGGCGCGTATCACCTTCGCCTCCCGCGGACTGGATGAGCACCAGCGTGAAGCCACGGTTGCGAAGCAGATGGATATCTGTGAGACATGTAGCTGGTGGCGGGAGTACGGTATTAAGGCTGGGTTATGTCGGAACATCGGTTCTCGAATCACTGATTGTGAGCGTGATAAGAACGTTCAGGACGTCGTTTCCTGATGTGCTTCTTGAAGCTTCAGAATTAAGCGTGGTTGAACAGTTTTGTTTACTGCAGAACGGTGAGCTGGATACAGGGATTATTCGCGGACCGATGCCCAATAAGCGGCTCATCACTCATCGCATTATTCATCAGTGTTCTCTTAAACTGGTGGCGGCAGACGATCACGCACTCCACTTAATGCCAGAGATAAGAATGCAACACCTGTCGAACGAGACACTGATCATTCTGGATGATCCGGAAGGCGTCGGACTCGGGGGAGCGGTACTGAAGCTCTATGCAGATTCCGGCATCATCCCATCCCATATTAAACGTGTGCGTGATTTGAGTACTGCAGTGGACCTGGTTGCTTTAGGCGCGGGAATTACGTTTGTTCCTGCCACATAGCTAAATAGTGTACGTAGTGACGTCGTAACGCTGGACATTTCTGATGCTCAGCCTGAAACATCTTTGTTTTGTGCTGGAAGAAAGGGCGCATAAGCCGAGACCTAAGGCACTTCACGGGGCTGATACCCTGAGAGAAGTTTCGTGTCAGGAGGTTTCAGCCAGCATGACTCTTGCGCTTTAAAAACGCGAACGTGATCTGGCTGATTGCATTGCGGTATCAGTACTGTGGCAGGATTGAAAAAAGCCCCAGAGGCCCGGGGTATGCAGTATAAGTTGCATCCATAAAAGCTCTTAATGTCCGCTTTGTGCCAGTAGCGGACATAACGATGCTGATTATCTGGTTTTCCGTGTATTGTTATAAGCCAGAACTTGACTAAGAAGGAGTGAGACTTGTCACGAGATATCGGTATCTACATAGCTAAAAAAAACTTCCCTCCTACTTCTCTTCTTAGAGATACAATCATTCACGCAGGGTTTCCCTGCGTACTGGATGACGAATTTGATCCTTTGACGTTCAGCGGCTTCTTATGTTGCCCTGTTAATGGTTCAATTTCAGGCTTCGAGTATTATGTACATGAAGTGGATGATGATGATGAACTTAATGAGTTAAATGCTACCTTCGTTCCGGATTTAGCAATTGTTTTATCAACAGGCACATATGAACTTGAGTGGGTCTCTGCCTTAGCGACAGCATCCTGTATTGCAAGTCTTGCAGGAGGGCTTGTAGTTGACTATTTAACTGGTAATCAATACTTTGCTGATGATGCGGTTAAATGGGCTAAAGCTGAGGTATCGAAAATACAATAGTAGACTGTTAGGGTTCAGTCTTTCGTAACCTGCTAACGACAGTCAATTGCAATTTTTATTCCCGGCATGCCATGTGGGAAGTTCTTGAATTTATCAGACTACAAAGTCCGCTTTTCGCTCATAGCGGACCTTGCGTCCAAACCAGTCCGCTTTGTGCCACATGCGAACATACATAACTTCCTTTCCAGCTCATAAACATAAACGTAATTTAAGCGTGCCTTATCCCGAGGATGCAAAGTTGATCTGACCTTTTTGTATCCGCAGATAAGTTGATCTGGTCGCGAAGCAGACGTTTCAAAACAGACAGTCACTTATAATGCAGATTTTTTGATTTTTAACCCTGACTGTCAGTAATAAAATACGTCAGTTGATAACTGTGAGTTTCCTTAACACCTTTGGTGACAAGCCCTCTTTTTGAAGCTTCATCAGCTTTCAAAACTAATGTGCCTGATTCAGACCAGGTAATATCATTTTGCTCTTTATCGGAAAGCTTCACGCAGGAAGAATAAACCTTACGGAACATGCCATTGTAATTATCATCCTCGTCAAGAATACGTTTTGCCTGATCTGGTCGCAGATAATCCGTCTTCTCATTAGTTGCTGCTGCAGGGTGCAATACAAATTGGGACATTGGCATGGCATAGCGTTCAGTAGATGCGCAATATATCATAGTGGCGGATGAGGCTGTCATTGCCGAGTTTATCATGGTGAGTTTCATCGGGCTTTGTCGTAAAGCTTCGTACGCTACATAAGCGGCATCCATATCACCGCCCCGACTGTTCAGATAGATATCGACATTTTCAATATTAAGGTAGTTATTATGAATTTCGGCAAGAGCCGACAATAACCACGTTATAGTCTGGTTATTAACCCCTCCATTAAAATAAATAGCTGCCTCTTTGACCTGTCCATTACCCAGCGTGTCATTCTTGATAAAAGAGACATTGGCATACGCTTCTGCTGACATAAGCAGGGTAACAAGTAATAAAGTAGTTAATGGTTTCATCTTCCTATGTTTCCTCAGGCGGGTTCCGGATTATACCCATTTTAAAAAAATGCTTTCAGAGTTCGATAATTCGATCAGCTGATAAAATCGTTGAAGGTCTGTGTGCAATCAGCACTCGCGTAATTTTCAGGGTCTGAATAGCCGCATTAATGAGTGCTTCATTTTTTTCATCAAGATGACTGGTAGCTTCATCCATGAAAATGATACCCGGGCGTCGGTAAAGTGCCCGGGTAATAAACAGTCGCTGACGCTGTCCTCCTGAAAGCCCTTCTCCCAGTTCGCCTGTCAGGGTTTCATATCCCATAGGCAATGCCATAATATCGTCGTGAATATGACTGAGTCTGGCACAATGGTGCATCCACTCTTCATCAACATTATGTGAAAAACCGGTAATGTTATCGCGAAGCGTTCCAGCCAGTAGCCTGTCCTCCTGAAGGATACAGGCTATCGATCGGCGATAATTGCTGAGCCCCGCTGCCTTAATATCAACATTATTAACCAAGACTCTTCCTTTTACGGGCGTGGTAAGTCCGCATAAAATTTTCATCAGCGTGGTCTTTCCTCTGCCGGACGCTCCGGTTATAGCCACGCTTTCCCCTGCTGCAATGCTGATGTTGAGATTCTGCAATACCGGTGGGGAAAACCTGTCATAGTGAAACATCAGATCCTCGCCTTTGAGAGTCAGAGCCTCACCTGCAGGAAATAAACACTGCACCTCTTCTTTATCACTTTCCGGCTCGGAAAGCGCAATATCCGCAATACGTTCATTGTGAAGAGAAAGCATCCTTAACTGTAAGATAACCCCGGTCAGAGAAAGTACGCGATCTGAAAACATTCCTCTGAACGCGGTGAAAGCCACGAAGGCCCCCAGCGTCATGGTGTGATTGATCACGGCAGAAATTCCAAGCCACAATATGATCACACTGTCACTGGCGGCAATGAAGGTTCCCGCGATCCCCGCCAGCATGTCAAACCGGAGCAGACTGACACCGGAGCCGGTTGCATCGGCCATCATATTAAGCCAGATCTCACGTCGGCGGTGGGATAAGCCCTGTGCGCGCACGGTAGCCGCTGCGTAAAGCGTTTCGGTAAATGAAGAAGCCGCTCGAGCATTCTTGATCAGAAGCTCCTCCTGAGCCTGACGGTAGCGGGGCCAGGTAAAAATCCGTAAAAGCACAAAAATCAGGGTAAATCCGGTAACCACCCATGCCAGCCATCCACCATAAAGGATTAACAGAAACAAGGCTCCCGTTGCCATAACACCGTCAATTATCGCGCCATTAATACTCTGGGTGAAAGTGTTACGCAGCGTGTCGAGAGAACCAAAGCGGGACTGGATATCGCCTATCCGACGTTTTTCGTACCAGGAAAGGGGCAGACGAAGGAGATGGCGGTAAAGACCGTCTTTCCACTGTAAATCGGTATAAACCCCCATCACCATCATCGTCCAGCCCCGAAAGATACTGAGGCCTGCCTGAAGCAGAGTCAGCAAAAGAAGACTCAGGCTAATTAGCGTAAGCAGCCCTGTGTCTGCAGCTGGTACGGCATTATCCATCACCATCTGGGTGCCAACCGGCATCAACAGTGTAATAAATTCAATCATCAGCGAAAGGCATAATATCCTGACCACTGACTGTCGGAATCCCGTAATACTGTTAAGTAGAGTATTAATTTTGAGCTTTTTTTGACGGGTATCAGGCTTGAAATCTGTATCGGGCCAGAGCTCGAGAGCAACGCCGGTAAAATGTGATGAAAGGGACTCAAGTGACATGCTGCGACGACCCGCTGCCGGGTCATGCACAACGCACCGTTTCCCCTTCAGACTGACCAGCACGACAAAATGGTTGAGATCCCAGTGCAGAATACAGGGCTTGCGAAGTTCACTAAGACTGTCCAGGTCCAGAGACAGAGCCCGGGCTGCAAGGTGCATTTCACCTGCAACGTTTATCAGTGATGTCAAAGTACTGCCGCGTGATGAGAGTCCTGCACGCTCCCGCAGCGTGAGTAAATCTGTATGGCTGCCATGAAATCCTGCCACCATTGCCACGCAGGCGAGGCCACACTCTGACGTTTCCGTTTGGAGATGGAGCGGAACCCTGCCACGACCAGAAAACTGCAGCACACCCCTTAATAGTGCCCTAAGCTCTTCATTCATGTATTGCTCCTGTTGCACTGTCGCGGATGTCGTAGAGCGGCGACAGAATCCATTGATACAGTTTCCTTTCCTCAAGAAACAGCGTCACAGAGGCTTTCATCCCGTTTTCGGCGCGTATGTTTTTATTTTTGTAGAAAAAATGGTCTGAGGATGGGTTTACCAGGATTTTGTACCATGTCTGAGGACCACTGAGCGTATGCGGGGGAGCGCCGGGGTAAGTCGACATTTCCTGCCAGGAAGCTGGTGAATGTGCGACTGAAGCGATTTTGCCTGGAAATTGGCCAAATTTTTCAGAGGGAAACGCATCATAGCGGATATTAACAAGTTGTCCTTCGGACAAGTAGGGAATTGCAGTATCAGGTACCCAGAGCACCAGTGTACGATAATGTGCATCGCCAGGAATAATTTGTAGCAGGCTGTCTCCGGATGCCACCATTTGACCCGGAGTGACGCTCAGTGTATCAACAGTTCCGTCAAGAGGGGACGTTATTATCTGGTCGCCACCCGCATCTGCATCCGTAAGTTCGCTCTCAAGCGCGCTTTTCTGTATAGCAATCTGGTTCAGCTGATTGTCATAATTGGCCGCCTGAGTTTGAAGAGCGCTTTGCAGATTCATTACCTGCAGCGCATTTTGCTCATTCTGACTTTCAATACCCAACATGTCATTCTGCTGTTGATAATATAGAGCTGTCTGATTAATTAGCTGGTCGCGGTTAATCAGACCCTGCCGCTGATATTGCACGTAATTGTCCATATTCACTTTCATCAGCTTCAAACCTTCTTTGGCGTGAGCAACAATTTCAGAAGAACGCTGCAGGGCCGACTCGTAACGTTTTTTCTCCTCAGCAAGCATAGCAAGCGTAAGACCACGATTACGGGCTATATCAGCCGCAATTTGATTTAAAGTTATTATGCGTTTTTGAATGCTTTCATGATGCCGCTGGCTGACCACGCCCGAGGTGGTGGTTCTGCTTACGTCGATTCGGTAGAGTGGTTGTCCTTTAGTTACGTGCTCACCCTGCTTTACTGCCTTACTGATGATAAATCCCTGCTGAGGAGAAAAGACAGTAACTGCCCGGGGGGTTGAGACTATTTCGCCGGAAACATTGATTCTGCGAGTGTAAGAACATGACGTGGAGAGGAGGAAAAAGGCGGTAAAAAAAATTACGGTGAAAACAATAACGTAATGGCCGCGATAACCAGAAATTAATACAGCTTTACCTGACCAGTAACTGTTCCTGGATTTTTTTACCTCCTCTCTGTAAAGCATCGCGCGCCGGCTCCCTAAACAAAGTTTATTTCATTCCTGAAAACTGAAATACGGGCATAGAAAAATAAGTTTCATATGCCCGGGGAAGTTGCTACCAATGGCACTGTCCGTTCACGCTGTTATCGCTGGAATCCCCGCCGAGATTGCTACTGTTTCCACCATTGTTAGCAGAGCCGCTATTCTGGCAACCTACATACCCTCCAATAGCACCTGAAACTCCGCCATAAACAGCCCCTTCAGCAGCCCCGGCACCCGCGCCTGCTACTACCCCTCCAGGGCCGCCAGCGAGGCCCGTGACACCGCCACGGATAGCACCGGCCACAGCACCACCCGTTGCACCGTTAACACCCCCTTTAATCGCGGCGTTGGTGCAGTTTGAGCCTTCGTAACCTGAGTTAGCATTACCGCCAGAGACGATATTACTTTCATTTTCGGTCAGTTCTCTAAGCATGTCATTTATCCTCTTTTTGAAACCAATTTTGTTACTATCACGTTTGAGATAATTACTGCTACAGCAACTATTAATGAAATGGATAAAGAAGGATGTGAAACGTAAAAAGCACTTTTCGAAATGAACTTAACAATTACAGCTGTAATCGCAACGCAAAAAATTAAAATAAGTATCTTCTCTTGGATAACTGATTTCATAGTCAAGTCCTCACGTTCGCGTAAATAGTAATAACAAAAAGCTTACATATAAAGAGTAATTGGTTGACAAAATGGCGACATTTTGAAAGAAATGCATACAAAATGTTAACAATATTTTTTTGGAAAGTTTGTGAAAAATATTTATGACGTTGATTTGTATGGTGATTTATTTAATTTAAGTCCAGGCTGGCCCCGCCTTTCTGGAAAGCGTCGCAATATTTTTTGTAATCATGATGACGGGAGATTATCAAATGCGGTTCATATTAACTGAATCTTTCAGGAGCTATGAATGTCCGCTCTAAATCAAAAGCGAGCGTTTCCGAAGTGAAGTTTTGTTGCTCTTACAAACTGCAATCATGCGCTTTCAACAGACTTGTGTCATACATGGCTTATTGAAACGATTATACCAAAGCTGATCAACAGCAGGCTGAATGCATACTTCTGGATTCGCTGCAAATGTCGGCTTTTCCAAAAAGCGGCCATACAAAACGCTTACTCCAGCTGAATCACCTCTAATGATTTTGTAAATGCGCAGAAAAAAATTTGTGGGTAAGGTAAATTGTCCGCTTCTCCCTCATAGCGGACACTGACCTGCAAATCTGAGCATTGCCACCTGTAGAGTCTTATACCGTTAACAGGAGTTATAACGCTGGTCAAAAGGAGTATTTCCATGGCCTTTCAGAGCCCCGCCCAGAACTACAAGGAAACGCGCCTGAACCTGGGTGATCTGGTATATCTTTCCCCGTACTCAACCTATCTGATGCGCAGCGAGTCCGACTGCCCCGGTGCCGGTATTGTCAAAGGCTCGGTGCTGGCCATCGATCGCGCGCTGACACCGGCGCACGGTCAGCTTATCGTTGCTGAGTTCGACGGAGAGCTTACGCTGAGGCGGCTGCTTCTCTATCCGGTTCCCGCCCTGCAGGCGCTGGACGCGGATGAAACTGTAACTCTGCTTGATGTTAGCCAGCCGCTTCCTGTATGGGGTGTGGTGGCCTATGCCTTAACGGATGTGGCCGGGATCGGCTTTAACGGACCCGCAGGAGAATAAGCATGTTCGCGCTCGCAGATGCCAACAATTTTTACGCCTCTTGTGAAACCATATTCAGACCCGATCTGCGCGGTAAGCCGATTGTTGTTGTTTCGAACAATGACGGCTGCGTCATCGCGCGCTCAGCAGAGGCAAAGCGCATGGGTATCAAGATGGCTGCTCCGCTGTTTAAGAATGAGCGTTTCTTCCGGGAGAATGAAGTGCACGTATTCAGCTCCAACTACGAGCTGTACGGCGACTTGTCAGCGCGCATGATGGCCATATTGGGTGAAATGGCTGCGGGGCAGGAGGTTTATTCTATTGATGAGTGTTTTCTGGATGTCACCGGATTCAGCAGCCTTACACCACTTGAGACATATGGCCAGCAGATGCGTGAGCGTATCCGGCGCGAAACCGGGCTAATAATCGGAGTAGGATTTGCTCCGACGAAAACGCTGGCCAAACTTGCTAATCATGCCGCCAAGAAGTGGACACAGACGAACGGCGTCGTGGACCTGTCTGACAGAAGCCGGCAGCGAAAACTTCTGCATCTGACAGACGTCAGTGATATCTGGGGAATTGGTCAGCGTATAAGCACGCGGATGAATCAGCTGGGCATTACCACTGCTCTGCAGCTGGCGGACAGCAACGTCAGCATGATTCGGAAAAATTTTGATGTGATTGTTGAGCGCATCACGCGTGAGCTGAACGGCGAGTCCTGCATCGCCCTCGAGGACGCCCCTCCGCCGAAGCAACATATTCTGAACTCACGCTCATTCGGTAAGAGAGTCGAAAAACTTGAAGACATGCAGCAGGCGATCGTGCTGTATGCCACGCGCGCGGCGGAAAAGCTCAGGGAGCAGAATTCACGCTGCCGCCATATCAGCGTGTCGGTTGCCACCGGCAGGCACGGCGATGAGCCGCGCTATTCAAATACGGCATCGTGCATCTGCGACTATCCAACTAATGATACGCGGGACATTATTGATTCAGCGCTTCGCGGCCTTGGCACTATCTGGCGGGATGGCTTAAGGTATGCCAAAGCAGGAGTGATGCTGGGTGATTTTTACCAGTCAGGTATGACGCAGTTTGACATGTTCAGTGAGCAGCAGCCGCGTGCGAATGCAGATGCATTAATGGCTACGCTGGACGGTATTAACCGTTCAGGAAAAGGAAAGGTCTGGTTTGCGGGGCAGGGAGAGCGAGACAGTGCGTGGCAGATGAGACGTGAAATGTTATCCCCGCGCTATACAACGAGATTTAAAGATATTCCAGACGTAAAGTAATTTTAAAACAGAACGCGAGCGTGATCTTGTTAAATTATACAGATGAAAACATTATGTAATTTAATGAAGTGATTATCTCAACAATAAAAATCCTTTGATTAATGACAACTCCGTGTTCTATAACATCTTACTATGCCACTCATGTCTGAATAAGCTTTTCCGCTATTAAAGCCGCTGTCAGCCATTCGTTGTAATGGATAAGAACGCCCGACAGCATTTTTAAATAGTTGTTAAAGATCTTAATCTCACGGACGATAAACAGATTAAACACATCATTCACTTTCCATTCGTTGTTCAATAGTCAGCCACGATGACGCTGGCGAGAAGACAATCAGCAGTCGCATTCAGGGAGAAAGCATGGCAGCCAGGCCGGTAGCAGGTATCGATCTCGGAACTACCAACAGCGCAGTAGCATTGTGGCACGATGACAAATCACAGCTCATTGCCAACAAACAGGGGGTGCTGTTAACGCCCTCGGTGGTCGGGCTGGACGATCAGGGAAACCTGATTAACGGACAGCCCGCGCTGGCCCGCCTCAGTAGCCACCCGCACCTCACGCAAGCCAGCTTCAAACGCTTTATGGGAACCGAAGCCACACTGAAACTGGGGGCTCGATCCTTTCGCGCTGAAGAACTCTCTGCCATTTTACTTCGTCAGCTAAAAGAGGATGCGGAATGCTGGCTTGGGCAGCCCATTGTCGATGCGGTCATTACCGTGCCAGCCTATTTCAATGATGTACAACGCCGCGCAGTAAAAACTGCCGGAACCCTCGCCGGGCTCAACGTCCTGCGTCTGCTGAACGAACCTACTGCAGCCTCGCTGGCGTTTGGGCTGCTGCAAAACCGCGAGCAAAAATATCTGACATTTGATTTAGGCGGCGGTACTTTTGATGTCTCGATTATCGACATGTTTGAAGGTGTAGTCGAAGTGCGGGCCAGCAGCGGCGATGTCCAGCTTGGCGGCGATGATTTCAGCGAAGCAATCTGTTTATGGATGCTTAACCAGCAACCGGAGCTCAAAGCAGCGTTGCCCGCTGTTAAACCGTTGCTACTGGAAGAGGCTGATCGTTTGAAATGCCTGCTGAGTAGTGTGCACGAAGCCGTTGCTGAGCTGCACTGGCAGGGGAGAACGTGGCGCTGGATGATGAGCGAAGAGGAGCTTGCTCAATGTTGCCAATCCCTCATTCTTCGGCTGCAGCAGCCAGTGCTGCAGGCGTTGCATGACGCGCGTTTTGCTCTGCAGGATCTCGATTATGTACTTCTTGTGGGGGGCGCGACCCGGATGCCGCTTGTACGTCAGGCCGTAGCGCGGCTGTTTGGTCGCTTTCCACGTTACGATCTGCATCCCGATGAAGCAGTGGCGCTGGGAGCGGGCATCCAGGCCGGCATGGTGATGAAGGCCGCAGCGGTTGAGGATATCATCCTCACCGACGTAATGCCGTTTTCACTTGGCGTGGAAACGGTGAAGGAGAGTTATGGCAAGCAGGAGGATGGTTTCTTCCTGCCACTGATCGAGCGTAACACCTGGCTGCCGGTTAGCAAAAATAAGATACTTTACACAGTTGCTGATAATCAGACACACGTGCTGCTGAAAATTTATCAGGGCGAAGGGCGACGCATTACAGATAATGTCTATCTTGGCGAGATGAACATCAATGTCCCGCCGCGCCCGCAGGGTGAAGTCGCCCTGGATGTGCGCTTCACCTACACGCTGGATGGCCTGCTGGAAGTCACCTGTAAGCAAAACGACAGCCCCAATACAGTAAGTATGGTCATTGAAAAGGTGCCGGGGCAGATGAGTTCAGAGCAGATCTCCCTAAGCCTGCAAAAGCTCAGCGAGCTTAAGCGCCATCCACGCGATCGCCAGGAAAATCGGGAATTATTGCAGCGCGGCTCCCGACTTTTTACCGGCCTGCTGGGTGACGAACGCGCATGGGTTGATAACGTGCTAAGTGTGTTCGAGCAAGCTCTGGATAGCCAGGATGAGCGGCGCATTGCTGATGTTCGTCAGAAGGTGGTCGAAGCGCTGGCGCAATTTGAAGAGAGCGGGCCGCGATGAATGGCTGGCATGTGCTGGACATTGAGCCGACTTGCGACGAATCGCTGATACGTCGTGCCTATGCGCGTCTGTTGAAAGTTTATCGGCCTGACACCGATCCGCAGGGTTATCAGCGACTGCGAGAGGCATTCGAATGGGCAAAAAAACAAGCCAGCTCAGCAGAGCCTGACGAGAGTGAACCACAGAATTGGGTGGTTGCCCCGGATGAGAATATCGCATCTCAGCAGGATGAACTGTCATTTACCGACCCGATGGGCTACGCCTTTTCGCTGAAACCACTCTATTGTGATCAGGATATTGCGGAGATTGCCGCCGCCCTGGCAGAAAAGGGGCCACGGAAATTCCCTGCATTGCAGAGATTGCATCAGCAGGTCAGCGAGGAAGGTAATCTGATGCAGCAACACCAGTTTCATCAGGATTTGGCGGCGGCGCTGGCGCAGCAACCGAAGCTAACGGAGTGGGTGGTGGAAGCGGTCAGCGAACGTCTTGGCTGGCAAATAAATAGCTATAATAGCGACCATCTGATACCCGAGGCGTTAAAAGATGCGATTTATCAAAAGGTGCGTGCTACAGAGGTGGATAACGCATGGCAGAAACTGAAAGCCGACCAGTGTCATGCCAGTAAATTAAGTGGTCTTGCGCTGAAGATACTTTGCAGCGATCGGGCTGCCGCACCTTTCTGGATAAGGCTGGTACCAGGTTTAATAGAAAATATGTCGCAGCAGGTTAACAAGCTCTGGGTGACTTTCCCTGAGCTGGTACAACGCCTGAATCCCGTCATGCTCGATTTTCTACGCGCACAGCCTTGCGCACTGAACTCGAAAGGCGTGTTTGTAGTCGTGTTCTGGTCTGTGGTGCTGTATTGGGCATTGCCACAAATCGGCCTGCTGTCTCCCATCGGCTTAACTGCCTGTAGTATCGTTATTTACCATCTTTGGGTTTACGATCTGCTAATGGTAAGACTACATCGTTCGTGGTTAATGGGACCGCTTCTTATACTGGATGCGTTGTTCTGCTCACTGGTGCTGTTAGTTCTCTTTGGTGGCTCATTACTTGTCGTTGTTAGTCAATTGCCAGCTAAAGGTGAAGGCGCAGGCGGCTTAATCGCTGTGTTGTTTTCGCTTATTGAGTGGCTGGTGCTGTGGTCCGTCTGGTCAAAACACGTTCCCGGCTTACGTCGACCTGGAGTAGCAGTGGCACGTTTGTTGTCGAGCCCGTGGCGACTGCTTAACATACTGGATTTTGAAATTATTAGCTTCATGCTGGTGGTTTTTTATGCGATGTTTTGCGCGTTGCTGCTGAATCAGTTGCTGACCCTGGTCGCCAGTTTCTTCTGAGTTAAGGCTGAGTCTCTGTAAAATTCCCTGCAAGACACGAAGTGGCAGTGACATCAATAAGCAGCTGTATCGCTGGTCCTGTCAGCCTGATTGTCCGGCAGAAGGATTATCATCTTGGACGAAGAGGCGATATGCAGGAAAGGAATCGATAGAGTTTTGTTGCCTGAAGAGGTAATCCAGATTCTTAGCGGTCTATGAAATTTTGTGGCTCAAACTACAGAGATTTATTGTGTACATAGCAGTGTACATAAAAAAAACCTCTTTAAATAAATAACCCACGAGCTTGATGCAGCATGGCTTGCGACATTTCCACTCTTATATTCCTGAGTTATTAATTGGGTGGATGTTGGCCTCCGACGGGAATAATAATAACTCAGGTTACAATATCAATATTAACTATTAGTGCGGCAATGGTGATCATGCTAATTGTTTATCGCAGGATCAGATAGCGACAGGGCCGTCTCCGAAATCAACGTCCTGAACCAGCGATGGGCAGGATCATCGCGATAGCGTGCATGCCAGCCCATCTCAACCGGAAAAGTACCCAGGTCAACCGGCGCAGGAACGATTCTGAGCCGCTCATCGCGTGACAGATGCTGACAGATCAAACGTGGCAGGGTCGCGCAGTAGTCTGTGACCGCAATCATTTCCGGCACGGCCAGAAAGTGTGTGACGGACACGGCAACCTGGCGACGCAGGCCCCTTTGTTCCAGTGCCTGATACAAACCAGCGCGCATACGCCCAGGCGGCAGAACATTGACGTGCTTTAGCTGTTCATACTGTTCTGCGCTGAGGTTATCGTCTGTCAGCGGATGATCCGCGCGTAATACGCAGGCCAGGCCTTCATTCATCAGGTGCTGCACCACCAGATTATCGGGTGGATCAACGATACGGCCCAGCACCATATCGGTGTTGCCTGAAATCACGCCGGTTTCTGCGACGTCATTGCCGAAAGGGGTGAGACGAAGTCTGATGCCGGGCGCACAGGTCCTCAGGCGAGCCACGACGGCTGGCATCATGATGAATTCGACATAGCTGTTAGGTGCAAGCGTGAAAAGCCGGGTGGCGTGCAGCGGATCAAAGTCCTGCTGACCAAGGATAACCTTATCGATGGATGACAGCGCAGCACTGACCACCTGGGCCAGTTGTTCTGCTTTAGGTGTCGGACGCATCCCGTAACGCTCACGGATAAACAGGGGATCGTTGAGCGTTTCGCGTAACCGGTTCAAAGCATTAGAAAGCGCCGGCTGAGTAATACCCAGCCGTTCCGCAGCGCGGGTCACATTGCGCTCTTCCATCATTACCAGCAAAACCGGCAGTAAATTCAGATCATATTTCATTAAGGTATAATGCTATGTGAATAACTGAAATTGAAGAAATAAATTTCATAAATATTCTGAAGCCCGCCATTATTAAAAGGTCAACGCAGAAGACGGCGGTTAACACGCTGGTTCTGACTATCCTTACATCTGAGACCGACTAACGGTTATATGGAGCGTAAATGAAAATTTTAATGGTTTTGACCTCGCATGATGAGTTGGGCACCACTGGTAAGAAGACCGGTTTCTGGCTGGAAGAGCTTGCGGCTCCTTACTATGCATTCCTGGATGCGGGCGCCGACATTACTCTGGCTTCGCCAAAGGGCGGACAGCCTCCACTCGATCCAAAAAGTGATGAACCCGATTCTCAGACGGATGAGACCCGCCGCTTCCACGCCGACTCTGCTGCTCAGGCCGTGCTGGCCTCGACCGTCAAGCTTGATACGGTTGACCAGGCCGCGTTTGATGCCGTTTTCTATCCAGGCGGCCATGGCCCTTTATGGGATCTGGCAAACGACAAACACTCTATCTCGCTGATTGAGCAAACCCTGCAGGCGGGCAAACCGGTTGCGCTGGTCTGTCATGCTCCGGGTGTCCTGCGTGATGTGAAAAATGCGGATGGCACGCCGCTGGTCAAAGGCAAGAAAGTGACTGGCTTTACCAACAGTGAAGAAGAGGGCGTTGGCCTGACCAACGTAGTGCCGTTCCTCGTAGAAGATGTGCTGAAACAGAATGGCGGACTCTACTCACGAGGCGATGACTGGCAGTCTTATACGGTTCAGGATGGTTTGCTGATTACTGGTCAAAACCCAGGTTCGTCAGCCGAGACCGCGAAGGTTTTACTGGCAAGTCTGGCCAGCTAAAGTGCTCTCAAGTGTAAAGAGTTATACAGGCGCCTGAGGGCGCCTGTTTTATTGCACCCTTAAAGTACCGCGGCGGATAGTAACAGGGTAAATTGTTCAAATTGATAAGATCAGTCTTCTATTTTTATTAAGGTTGATAATCATTGTATAAGAATTTTACGGCCTGAATTACGTGTCATTTGTCCCACTGAGAATATAAACATGTTTTTAAAACCAGTGTTGACATCGTTTTTTATATACGTAAAGTAGGACTCATCAGCGGCGTGCAGTTGCCCTGATAAACCGAAAAAGTGTTACGAGTAAAGTAAAAAGGCCCGACAAATTTGAGAATTGAACTTGTCGGTGGTTCTGTTAAACATTGTTTTTAAAAACTGTTCGTTAGTTAATGATAACCCTGTTAAATGGAGTCGAAGTAAGTCTTTAGCAGTTTGTAGTATCGCGTCGCGATGATGTAAGGCCTCGTAGTTCTGAACGTTACGTTACGACAGGATACGGTTGCGGTTTAAACGTCGTAATGAAAGTAAGGCAACGCATCAAAATTATATATCGCGATGGGGGTGTGCAGGTTTATACGGGCCTGACCTGTCTTTGTCTCCTGAAAGACTATCAGGTGGTTGAAACCGCTAATAATAGTGACATTTTAATATTGTGATCATTATTATCCGCAGGATCTGTTCATAAATAGCAGTATCGAAGTAGTACCTATCAATTAAGTTAGTTAATGGTAAACGTAAAATCTGTAGTACCTTAAAAGCCCTGGCTATTTCAGTCAGGGCTTTTATCATTTTGTGATGTCTGTCAGTTCTTTTCAGGACGTTGATATTAGTAATGACGCTTACCAGGGCAACGTGTACCGATAAAAACACGTTTGAGTCACGCGCGATTTATCTCCCTGCTATTCTTTCGTCAATTCAACACTCTCTTTCCTGCTCAACCCGGCATCAATTTTTAAACCACTATCGATATCCAAAGAGTGATTCTACCTTTTCAGCCATGGACGCCAGTCGTTCACGTAACTACTTATGCCCCTTATGGTGATAGGTTAGGTCATGCCGGGCCATGATTTTGCTGAAGCCAGCGATGCTTAGCGTTAGCAGCAATATGATCAGAAAAGCACGGATGATCGCTAAACCTCATCCGATAATCAATGGGTAACAGCAGTGGCTGAATGGACTTGTCGCTGCGGCAAGGTCGGCAAAACGCTAACGGGTGATCAGCGTGATAATTTATGACCAGCGCGTTTTCAGTATGTCGGTTTCCTCTTCCGGCAGGGTTTACTATTAACATAAGCCTCGAATAACGCCGCCCTCTTATGTGTGTAATACGAGAGATAGTGTGCGCCGTTTTATGTCTCACAAAATTGATAATAACAGAAGAGTTTACCTGACAGGTCTGAGGCATCTTTTCTATATCGAGAATTTTTACCTCTTTATCTTTGTTTCTCTGAGGAACAGAGTCTTTAGTGGTATCGCGCTTCTCGCGATTCTGGCACCCGATGAGTACCTGAACTTAGATCGCGTACAAAAGTGTCAGGAAAACTCAATAAATCAGCAAAAATAAATTAATCGTCATTTGAAGTTGGATAAACATTAAAGTTCAATTCATTAGATTTAAGTTATTGATTTGAATCAATTAAGTTATGAATTTTTATTATTACTATTCACTCACCCATTTAACAGGGGAAAGGTGTGTACTTAAAAAATAAAAAGAGCTGAAGTCTATATCAACAACCCTATTAGCTGTTGATAATATTGAAAATATATGCATTTATCGTATTAAGTTATTTTTTCGGTGAGTGATTCATGACGAATAAATACTCCGTTTAAAATCACTGCATTACCCAGTGTTTCAGGGTGTTGTATGTAAAAGGTTCGCTTTTTTTGCATCTGTTACGCAGAACGAAGTGAGGTAGCTTTATTTATTAATCTTACTATTTTTCCATCGCGAAGGATTTTCGTTTTAAGATGGTAAAAAAATCAATCTGCGTCATAGTCAATATTCGCTGGTTAATTGCGCTATATCTTGTTTTTAAATCATCTGCGTATGTTATGTGCGCTATTACCACAGAGGTTAAAATGTCTACTGAATCTCCAGAGAATATTTCAGGCGATCTTTCTAAGTTCGTTGGTACGCATTTTGTCTATACCTATGATAATGGCTGGAAATATGAGTGGTACGCTCGTAACGAAACCACCTGCGATTACCGCATTCATCAGGGATTGGTAGGTGGCCGCTGGGTGACTAACCAGAAAATGCACGCGATTCAGTTCGCCCCGGGCATCTACAAAGTAGACTGGCATGAGCCTACCGGCACCTGCGTCAGCCTGCTGTTTGATCTGAATCGCACTCTGGTTCATGGCACTATTTTCTTCCCGCAGTGGATTGCCGGAGAAGGTCAGCACCCGGAGAAAACTATCTGTTATCAGAATGACTTCATTGAAGATATGCACCGCTTCCGTGATGAAGGTCCGGCCTATCCCTACGTGATCATTCCTGAGTTTGCTAAAGTGACTTATATGAAAAACGAAGGACCTGATAACGATGAAGTGATCAATCAGGCACCCGGACAGATGCCTGCTGACTATTTTGATGGTAAATGATTAACCTGGCTACCTGCTCATTGTGAGCGGGTAGCTTCTGTCTGACGCGCCAGCGTGCGGGCCAGAATGGATGAGTAGAGCGGTTTTCCCCCCAGAAATTGGGCCAGCAGCGTCGCCCCAAGACAGGTAATAATCATCGGCAATATCAGCTGATAGTTATCGGTCATCTCCAGCACCAGCACAATCCCTGTCAGCGGTGCTCTGACCGATGCTGCAAACAGTGCGCCCATTCCCGCAATTGCAAAGGTGCCTGCTTCCAGATGATAAAACGGGAACAGGTCTGTCATTGCCACCCCAAAGGCGGTTCCGAGCAGCGTTCCCAGTGCCAGCATTGGCGCAAAAATACCGCCCGGAGCCCCTGAGCCAAAACAGAGCAGTGTTGTTACCAGTCTGACCAAAAAAACAACCAGCAGCAGGGCGAAAGGGAACACACCATGAACTGCCTGTGGAATCAGCGATGAACCTCCGCCTGCCCCAGGTGCGAACAGTAGAGCCAGAATACCGCAGCCGCCGCCAAGCAAAGCACCCGCCAGCACCACGCGTGTTGTTTTACCGGCATAAAGGCGGGCAAAAAGATCCTGAGTTATAAATATCAGGCGATTAAACAGCACGCCGACCATGCCGATGATCATGCCGAGCACCAGATAGAGCCACAGCGTTTGCACCGGTGCATCAGCCAGCTTGCCCACAGAGATTACCGCCTGTCCGCCGTTGAAACAGCGAAACACGATGCTCGCCATAATCACGCCGGTAAACACGGCTTTGATCGAAATCAGGTTATAACGGAACTGCGGACGCATCTCCTCGATGATAAACAGGATGCCCGCCAGCGGCGCATTAAACGCCGCCGCAAGACCGGCCGCCGCACCGGTTGCCAGCAGCGTATGACGTGCTTCATTGCTGCGCATCCCCAGAATATCGATGACCATGCGGCCAATGTTGCCACCCAGCTGCACCGTTGGGCCTTCCCGTCCCAGCACCATCCCGGCACCCAGCGTGCCCAGACCGCCAAAGAATTTCACCGGGATCACCCGCCACCAGCGAACCGGCCTCAGCTCTTCCAGCGCACCTTCAATTTCAGGAATACCGGAACCGCCCGCTTCGGGAGCGAAGCGTCGTACCAGGAAATAACCTACCATCGCCAGCAGAGCTGAGATGGCAAAGGCCGCGGCATAAAGCATCCAGCCCTGAAACTGTTCAGGCGTCAGCGTGTCGGCGCGCCACTGCTGTATTGCCTCAACGGACCGGGCAAACCCCACGCCCGCCAGGCCAACCAGTGTCCCGACCAGTGCGGCGCAGAACAGCATCGCCAGCGGCGTTTTATCCCGATGTAGCAGGGCGCGAAACATCCGGCTGCGCGCCGCGATGGAGCGGGGAACATAAACAGGCTGCGGTGATTCTTCATTCATTGAGAGAGATTCTTGTTTAACCAGACCAGCGTGCCAGTTTACTGAGTGATAAAGTGAAAACAAACGGCAGGATCAATTTCAACGGAGTAAAAGTGTTAATCGGTTTGTGGTGGACAAATCACTTGAGCTATGCGTTCGCGGTAGGCTGGATTATCCTGATTTTTTAGCGCCTGAACCGCTGCGGTCAGCGTGACCTGATTCTGTTTCAGGTTGGGCTTGTCATTGAGAAATGTCTGGCGCAATTGTTCGTCAGAAGTCGCTGGCGGTAGTTGACACTTCTGGCGCAGGTCGTTGGTAATTTGCTGCTTAAGCAGCGCAAATTTCAGCGTGTCATAGGGCGCGGCTGCCACAACAAGTGGGCTTAGTAGCGGCAGAATAAACAGCGTATTGCGGATCACGTTCATGATGATCTCCTGGCTGCGGATTGCGTCTTTGGCAGTTTTCAGTTGAGTTTAATCGCATTGAGTGATTAGCCTGAGTACAGCACCATTGACCGACTGCGGTTCATTCGCAACGGCTGGCATAATTATCATAGCAATACTGGCGTGACAGGGAGCTGACATGCAGCCACATTCCACTGAAATTATTACCGCTGACTGCTGTATTGTCGGCGGTGGCCCGGCCGGATTGATGCTGGGCTATCTTTTTGCCCGGGCAGGTCTGCGCGTCGTGGTGATTGAAAAGCACGCCGATTTTCTCCACGATTTTCGCGGAGACACCATCCACCCCTCGACGCTGGAGATTATGCATCAGCTCGGTCTGCTGGAATCTTTCCTGACGTTGCCGCATCAGCGTGCCGAAAAGCTGGAGGCGGAAATTGCAGGACAGAGTATTACGATGGCCGATTTCTCACGTTTACCGGTTAAATGCCGATTTATCGCTTTTATGCCGCAGTGGGATTTCCTGAACTATATGGCAGAGCAGAGCGTCCGTTACGCGGGCTTCAGCCTGCTGCAATCGACTTCGTTTGAGTCCCTGACATTGGAAAATGGCACGGTCAGTGGCGTGACGGCCTCACGCGGTAATCAGCAGCTGCATATCACCTGTAAACTGGTGGTCGGTGCAGATGGCCGCCATTCGCGGGTGCGCGAAGCGGCCGGACTCACCGGTCAGGAATTTGGCGCAGCGCGCGATGTCATCTGGTTCCGCTTAAGTAAGCAGCCGCATGATCCCGAACTGGGCATGGGTCATAAAGGACCACGGCAGAACTTTATCGTTATCGATCGTGGCAACTACTGGCAATGTGGGCTGACGATCCCGAAAGGGGAGTTTGAGACGAAACAGGTGGCCGGACTCGACGCATTTAAAGCAGAAGTGGCCGCACTATCGCCTTTTGAAGCGACGCGCATGGCTGAGATCACCCACTGGGAAGCGTTTAAGCTGCTGTCGATAAAGATTGACCGGCTGGATAAGTGGGCAAAACCCGGCGTGCTCTGCATTGGTGATGCTGCACATGCTATGTCACCGATTGGCGGCGTTGGCGTTAATCTGGCGATTCAGGATGCCGTAGCGACGGCGAACCTTCTGAGTGACCCCCTGAAGCGGGGTGAACTGCAGCCACGGGATCTGGAAAAAGTGCAGAAGCGTCGTCAGTTCCCCACTGTCGCCACACAATTTTTGCAGATCAAAATGAGCCGCAACAAAGCGAAAAGAAAACCTACGGGAAGCAGCAAGGTTCCCGCGATAATCCAGCGCCTGCCGTTCCTGCGTTTTTTGCTGGGGCGCCTGATTGGTCTTGGCTTTAGGACGGAATCGCCACAGGTCGCGCGCGTAAAAGAAGAGCGTTAAATGATTTCGACAGCGATTCTATATCGTGCGACACTGTTTCGCTGTGAAAGTACTGTCAGGTTGAGCCGCTATTCATCTGATAATTGGGCGCTAATTGAGCATTGTTAAGCTAAATTATTTTCGATTTTTGCGCCTGCATAAGAGAGGTTTCAGTGCATAACGAGCAAAATGGCAGCGATGTAAAACGTCTGAGCGCAATCAGGGCACTTTTGTCTCCGGACGAAGCCCGGGATAAAGTGCTGGAGAGATTCGTTAATCTCGCCAGCCAGGTGCTGGGTATTTCCGGCAGCTTCATTTCGATTATTGACGATCATAATCAATACATTAAAGCATCACGGAACTTCGATCTTAAGCAATCGACCCGGGATGAATCTCTTTGCCGCCACGTTATCGACGGGGATGGGCATCTTGTGGTGGTGGACACGTTACTGGACGAGCGCTTTGTGACGCATCCGTTCGTTAAAGGTGAGCCGCATATTCGCTTCTATGCTGGTGTTTCTCTGCAGAATCTCGACGGTGCGACGCTGGGCACGCTTTGTGTGACCGATACGCAGCCACATTCCTTCAGTGAAGAGAAACTCGTCACGCTGCGCTCGCTGGCTACGCTGGTAACCTCTTTTCTGGATGTCTGGAATAACGCAGGTTATGCTGACGTTATTACACACCTCCCGAATCGCCCACGCCTGATTCGTGATATTCAGCAACTGACGCTTACTGCACCCCATAGCCGCTTTCGCCTGATTCTTATCGACTGCCTCGACATCATTCGCGCATATGAGCTTACCCGGGCGGTGGGTATTGGACCGATGGAGAAACTTCTGAAACAAATGGCACAGGATGTCGCACATCGGCTCAATCTGGCTGAAAATGACACACTTTACTCTTTTGCCCCCGGCCGTTATGCGATCGTTCAGCCTTATTCAGGCCGTTTTACCGCACATAATTTACCCGACCTGTTTAAGGGCATGAAGGCCGATCTGTCCGAAAATATCACGCTCGACCTGGATGTTTTTGCCGGTGAAACAGAGTTTGTACCGGGTAAGATGGATGCCAACGAAACGGTGCGTCAGGCTGTGAGTGCGCTGCATGAGGGGATTGATGAAAACATCAGTGCGATGTGTTTTGAACAGAGTTACGACTCGCGGCGCACCGATGACTTCATGATCATGAACGACCTGGCTCAGGCGCTGAATAAAGACGAAGAGCTTTACCTGGCCTGGCAGCCAAAAGTCTGTCTCAAAACCGGTAAAACGGTCGGGCTGGAGGCGCTGATCCGCTGGAATCACCCTGAGCGGGGCGAGCTCTTCCCATCAGAATTTATCCCGTTAGCGGGTAAAACTAACCTGATCTCCGATCTGACTAACTGGGTTATCGATCATACCGTTGAACAGCTGGCGCGCTGGAATCGCGAATATGACCTGATTCCGGTCTCGATTAACGTCAGTGAGCGCGACTTCGCAAAAGCGGATTTTGCCGACAAGCTGGTGGCGAAATTAGCGGCGGCTCAGTTGCCCAACGCTATCCTGGGCATTGAGTGTCTGGAAAATGAGTTAATCACCAAAAGCGATGTGGCGATTAAAGGTCTGGTAGCGCTGAAATCCAGGGGCTTTGTGATATCACTGGATGATTTCGGCACCGGCTACAGCAACATCAGCTATCTGCAGGATATTCCGCTCGATGTGATCAAGATCGACCGGTCACTCATCTCACGTATGGGTGAAGATGATGCATCGAAAATCATTGTCAGATGTATTATTCAGATGCTCAAAGAACTGAATTACACCGTGCTTGCCGAGGGCGTCGAGGCAGAAGCAACCCTGGGATTGCTGAAAGCTTACGGTTGCGATCAAATCCAGGGCTACTTCTTCTCAAAACCGCTGCCCGCCAGCGATATTGAACACTGGTTGTATCCGAAGTCACGCTAGTAACCTGCCCGCAGCATTCGCTGCGGGCTCTCTTATCACTCACTGCCGATGGCGTAGCGCTCTACCGGGGTAATGCTTTTAATCAGCTTATTATCAAACAGAAATTGCTCATAAGCCTGATAACGTGCGCGATCCAGTTTAGCCGGGTCGGCTGCGAACAGTGGCAGGGTGGCACGCCATGCCTGATGGTTTAACGGCGTGTTCAGTTCCGGATGGGCGCGGACAAAGGCCAGCCAGTTCTGCTCAGGATGCGCCTGCAATTCTGCATTTCCCTTCTTCAGTGCCCGCAGAAATTTCTCGATTTTCTCCGAGTGGGCTTCATCACGGTTAGCAACGATAATCAGCTCATCATAGGCCGGAACACCATAGTCTTCGACGTTCAGCACCACCGGCGCTTTGCCCGCAAGTTTCATCTCCAGGGCTTCAATATTGCGATAGCCGCCTATCACTGCATCCACCTGGCCTGTCATTAGCGCGCTGGTGAGCTGAAAATTGACGTTAACCAGCTTCACCTGATTGGCGTTGACCCCATCATGGGCCAGCATAGTCGCCAGCGTCGCCTGCTCAATGCCGCTGACCGAGTAGCCGATGCGCTTCCCTTTTAAATCTGCCGGTTTTTTTACTGTTTTGTCTAACGTCATCAGCGTGTTCAGCGGCGTGTTAATCAGCGTACCCACCCGCATCAGCGGAAGGCCCTGGTCGGCGAAAAAATGCAGCTGCGGCTGATAGGTAATGGCTAAGTCCGCCTGTTTAGCTGCCACTAGACGTGGTGGCAGCGCCGGATCGGAAGGCGGCACGATGTTTACATCCAGCCCTTCAGCTGCAAACGCACCGGTCTGTTGCGCCACCATGATAGGTGCGTGATCGGGATTAATATACCAGTCGAGCACCAGCGTCAGTTTTTCCATCGCCTGAGCCTGAGTGGCTAAGGCGGCGCTGAACAGCAGGGTAAACAGAGGCAGTTTAGTCATGAGTTTTCTCATCTTTGGAGGTCATTAAATTGTCTCGGGAGCCCAGGAAATCAGGCGGCGCAGCAGGAAGTCGATAATCAGCCACAGGCCCAGCGTCATCAGCACCAGAATGAAAAGCGCAGCGAAACAGAGGTCGCTCTGCATCCGTGCGTTAGCATTCAGCATTACGAAGCCCAGCCCTTCGGCTGAGCCAACCCATTCACCGATGATTGCCCCGATTGGCGCGACGGCCGCCGCCATCCGCAGCCCTGAACCCAGCGCGGGCAGCGCGGCTAACAGTCGGACATGACGCAGTTGTGAGGCACGTGAAGCGCCCATCGTTCGAGCCAGATCGAGATAGCCGGGGGTGACGCGGCGCAGTCCATCAAAAAAGCTGGAGGTTACCGGAAAGAAGATCACCAGCACGGCCATCGCGACTTTGGCGCCTATGCCAAAGCCAAACCAGAGCACCAGCAAAGGCGCCAGGGCAAACACCGGAATCGCCTGGCTGGTGATTACCAGCGGCATCATCCAGCGCTGTAACCATGGCGAAAATGTCATGCCCAGCGCCAGCGCGCCACCCAGCAGCACGCCGAGCGCCATGCCGCTGAGGATTTCGGTCAGGGTAATCAGCGTGTGATGGCTGAGATAGTCAGCGTTCTGCCACAGCGCGGCGGCGACCGCAGCGGGCGAGGGCAGCAGAAACGCCGGAATGGTGGTCAGCGTGGCGAGCCACCACAGCGTAATCAGTCCGGTAAACAGTGTCGCGCCCCGGCGAAGACCGGCGAAATGGTTTCTCATCGGACTATCCTGCACAGCTGCTTCAGTAACGCGGAGTGACTCTGGATGACATGGATGTCGTCTGGAGCCCGCGGTGGCTGACCCTGCAGAGGCGTGCAAGCTTCTATCCCCGCCACACCTATCACCAGCAGATGATGACTGAGTCGGCAGGCTTCTGCGGCATCATGAGTAATTAACAGCACGGTATGCCCGACCAGCACTTCTGCGGCCAGCGTCTGTATCTGAGTGCGTGTTAGTGCATCCAGCGCGGAAAACGGCTCATCCATCAGCACAATGGGCTGACGGGTGTAAAGAGTACGGGCCAGCGCGGCACGCTGACGCATCCCGCCGGAGAGCGTCGCGGGTCGTGCGCGGGCATATTTGCTTAGGCCCACCCGCTCCAGCAGATGTTGCGCCCAGTCATGGTCGGCTTTCTCGCCCTTCAGGCGACTGGCGAGGCAGACATTCTGTTGCACTGTGAGCCAGGGATAGAGCAGATCCTGTTGACCCATCCAGGCGATGCGACCGGTCAGCGGCAGACCGTCGCTACCGCTAATCTGTCCGGAAGTCGGTGGCGTCAGACCGGCAATGACCCGCATCAGGCTGCTTTTACCAACGCCGCTGGCACCCAGTAAAGCGGTAAATGCACCGCCCGCAATCTCCAGATCAAGCTGGCTGAAAAGTTGCTGCTGACCCAGCGTCAGGCAGAGCTGGCGAATGGAAATACCGGGCGGCACGCCATCAACAGGCGGGTTCATGGGCTGACCCGAAAAGCGGCAGCATGGCTGAGCCCCATCTGCCAGAATGCTGCTTCCAGCCGGGTCGCAGTGTTGAAAATCTCCGCCAGCCGATCAAAACGCTGTTCACCCGCGCGCTGCTGAGCCAGAGCTTCAAACAGCAAAAGTGAGGAACCGACGCCTGCCAGGTAGGATTCATCGCCGTAATTCTCTATCCAGGGGCCGTAAGGATTTCCCTCAAAGCGAGTCGAGGGATCATCCAGAAGCGTCAGACCAATTTCAGCGTAGCCAGCGACACACGGCATCAGTGCTGTCATCAGCTCCAGCGCATCCCCGGTGTGACCTACGTCCAGTACATAGCGGGTGTAGTTGATCGTTTCCATTGCTTCGGGTTCGCTCGCCATCTCTGCCTCGGAGATACCCCATTGCTGACAGTAAGCCAGATGCAACGGCAGTTCGTTGACGATGGCGTTAAGCGATGCGGTCGCAGTGCGTAACATGGCGGGCTCAGAGAGTTTGCTGATCAGCAGACCCCAGGCACGCGCGAAGTGCAGCAGGAACAGCATGTCCTGAGTGAGGTAGTGGCGGAAAGCGGCGGGTGGCAGCGTGCCCTGACCGAGTTGCTGCACAAAATCGTGCCTGACATACGCGTGCCATTGAGTGCCTGCCTGCTGGCGCAGACGACCATAAAAGCCGGTTTCGAAAAGCGGATGTGACATGGGATCTCCAGTAACAGGGAGATCCGGGCATACGGTCTGGAACAGGGAATAGTGCAGGAGATGACGCAGAAAAATCTGCCGACCCGTCCCTTCGCTGGCATGACCCAGATCAGGTTCAAAGGGTTCGGCTTACGCCATCTCAGCCCATTACAGGACACCCCTCGGAGACATTCGTTATACGATAATTCGTGCCAGAGTACAACGGCACGAGCGAACGATCTTAGGTGACATTGTCACTCAAGATCGGCCCCGTTGCTGGCAATCACTTTCTTATACCACCAGAACGATTTCTTACGGGTGCGCGCCAGTGTGCCGTTGCCCAAATCGTCGCGGTCAACATAGACGAAACCGTAGCGCTTGCTCATTTCACCGGTTGATGCAGCAACCAGATCGATGCAGCCCCAGCTGGTGTAACCCATCACCGGCACACCATCTTCGATGGCATCGCCCATGGCGCGGATGTGTTCACGCAGATAGCTGATGCGGTAATCATCGTTAATCTCGCCATTCGCATCGATTTCATCGCGCGCGCCCAGGCCGTTCTCAACCAGGAACAGCGGCTTCTGGTAACGGTCATACATCATATTCATGGTGATGCGTAAGCCTAGCGGATCGATACCCCATCCCCATTCGCTGCGTGGCACGTGAGGATTGGTCAGGGATTTCACCACATTGGCGGCGCTGCTGTTCTGCTCATTCATCTCCGCCGAAGCGCAGCGTGAGGCGTAGTAACTGAATGAGACAAAATCGACGCTGTTTTTCAGGATGTCAGCATCACCGTCTTCAATCTCAAGCGTCACGCCTTTTTCACGGAACACGCGCGCGGCGTAGGCCGGATAGGCGCCGCGTGCCTGCACATCAATAAAGAAGAGGTTTTCGCGATCTTTCTCCAGTGCCGCCCAGACATCTTCGGGTTTACTCGACCACGGGTAGAAGTTTCCGCCTGCCAGCATGCAGCCGACCTGATTGGCCGGATTCACTTCATGCGCGATCCGCGTCACCATCGCACTGGCAACCAGTTCATGATGTGCCGCCTGATACTTCACCTGATCCCTGTTTTCACCCGGCTCAAACATCAGGCCAGCTCCGGAAAACGGGCTATGCAGCAGAATATTGATCTCGTTAAAGGTCAGCCAGTATTTCACCAGCCCGTTAAACGCCTCGAAACAACTGCGGGCATAACGGGCAAAAAAATCAACCATTTTGCGGTTGCGCCACGAGCCATATTCCGTGACCAGATGCATCGGCACATCAAAGTGGCAGAGCGTCACCAGCGGTTCGATATTGTATTTACGGCACTCTTCGAAGACCGCGCGATAAAAAGCAATGCCTTCCGGATTAGGCGTCAGTTCGTCGCCGTTGGGATAGAGGCGGCTCCAGGCAATCGACGTTCGGAACACGCTGAACCCCATCTCGGCCATCAGCGCGATATCCTCCGGATAGCGGTGATAAAAATCGATGGCCTCATGGCTGGGATAGAATTCATTATCACGCAGGGTAAAACGCTTCTCCAGACCCAGCTTGACCGGCATACGGTGCGGGCCATGCGGAATCATATCAACGGTGGTTAAGCCCTTTCCGCCTTCACGAAAACCGCCTTCACTCTGGTTGGCAGCCAGTGCGCCACCCCATAAAAACCCTTGCGGGAACCTTGAATCAGACATGCAATCCTCTTTTCCGGGTCAGCATGACCCTTTCCTTAAGTGGCAGTTTAAAGGCTATTAACCGCGTTGGTGCGCTCAGTAACAGGCGCAGATTGCGGGACGGTCCCGGATTCGGATTTCGTTTCAGGCTCTGTTTCAGGAATATCTTCAAACCCTAACAGCAGCGTCAGCACAAACGACAGCACCACCGACAACACCATGACCGCACCGACCCAGACAATACTCATGGGATTAGCAGGATCGAAGAACTGTACGCTGGTAAACAAGCCGGGAGAGGCCATTGAGTGGCTGGCCAGCCCGCCGATGCCCGCGACCGCGCCACAGATAAAACCGCTGATCAGACAGGCGATCAGCGGACGCTTAAGCCGGACCGCAACGCCATACAGCGCCGGTTCTGAAATTCCGGCAATAATGGCGGAAGCCGCCGCCGCCAGCGCAGTCTGACGCAGTTCCCGGTTTTTGGTGCGAAACGCCACCGCCAGTGATGATCCACCCAGCGACAGGTTGGCACCGATCTCTGACGGCATTACCATGCCCTCTTTGCCGGTTTCGGCAATGGTCTGGATGATGGTCGGCGTAAACACCCGATGCATCCCGGTCATGACCAGCAGCGGCCAGATAGCACCCATAATGGCGACGGACAACCAGCCAAGATAGCCATGGACGGTGTAAACCAGTGCGGAGATGCCGCTGCCGATCCAGATGCCAATCGGGCCAATCAGCACAATCGCGATAGGGGCAGCAATCAGTACGATCAGCATCGGTTTAAGGAAGTTTTTCGTCACGGCAGGCGTAATGCGATCTACGCCGCGCTCAATGTGCGACAGGATCCAGGTCATCACCAGCGCCGGAATCACCGTGTAGGTATATTTCACCGCCGTCACCGGAATGAAGGCGAACTCGACAGGTTGACCCTGCGCCGCTTTAGCCATCAGATCAACAAAGTTGGGATGGACCAGCGCACCAGCAATGGCGATCGCCAGCGACATATTGGTTTTGAATTTCAGCGCTGCAGAGGCGGCTACCATGATCGGCAGGAAGAAGAATGCCCCGTCGCCAATGACGTTAAGGATCACCAGCGTTGACGACCCTTTTTCAAACACGCCCGCCATATCCAAAATCATCGCCAGCAGTTTAACCATCGATCCGCCAATAATGGCCGGGATCAGCGGCGACATGGTGCCCACCAGCGCATCCAGAATACCCGCACCGATGCCTCTCAGGGTGATTTTACGTTTCACCGGCACGCTCGGTGCAACGCCAGGCGATCCCAGTTGCAGCACCGCCTGATAAGCCTGCGAAACATTGTTGCCAATGATTACCTGGCACTGGGTATCGTTATGCACCACACCCATTACGCCCTTGATGGCTTTGAGGCGGGGAGTATCGACCTGCGTTTCATCTTTCAGCACGAACCGCAAACGGGTCATGCAGTGAGTGACGGCTTCGATATTGGTGAGGCCGCCTAGCGCATCGACGATGGCGCGTGACACCTCGGCATAATTTATGGGCATGATCGTTTTTCTCTGTAGGGTAAATCGGTCAAAGTTTTTTATGTTTTAGCGCCTGCACGCAGGCAAATAGGAAACCGGTTTCACAAAATCATGAAGTGCTTTCATTGCGTCGACAAGAGGTTAAATCAGCCACATTTATTTTTTGTGAAGTGGATCACCCGTCTGGCTCAGATTACTTCGTGCTGAGTCCGGGTAAATATTTCCAACATTGAGAGGCTTAGGTAAACTGCAGGACGACGCAGAAAAGGGACATCATCATGGCAACGATTCAGGAAGTGGCTAACAGGGCGGGCGTCTCAAAAGCGACAGTGTCACGTGTGCTCTCCGGCAATGGCTATGTCGGGCAGGAAAAGCGTGAGAAAGTGTTGAAGGCGATCGCAGAAACCGGCTACCGGCCCAATCTGCTGGCGCGCAACCTGGCGACGAAAACCTCTCAGACTATCGGGCTGGTCATCACGAATACGCTCTATAGCGGCAGCTACTTTACTGAGTTAATGGCGCATTCCGCGCGCATGATGGAGCAGCAGGGGCGCCAGCTGATTCTGGCGGACGGCAAACACACCGCTGAACAGGAAGAGGCAGCAATACAGTTTTTGCTCGACCTGCGCTGTGACGGCATCATCATCTACCCGCGCTTCCTGAGCATTGACGCGCTTGATGCGATTATCACCCGCCACAAACAGCCTATCCTCGTCATCAACCGGCGGCTGCGCGTCAATCATAGCTACTGCATTTACAGCGATCAGCACGCCAGCAGCGCTATGGCGGTAAGCCATCTGCTGAATCAGGGACATCGTGATATTGCATTTATCACTGGCTCGCTGGATTCCCCGACCGGTGCAGAACGCCTTTCCGGCTATCACGCTGCAATGGCTGCAAAGGGTGTTGAAACCGACGACCGTCGGGTGGTGGCGGGTAAATGGACGGCGAAGAGCGGGATGGTCGCCGTGGACACGCTGCTGGAACGCAGCGTGCCATTCACAGCGCTGGTGGCGAGTAATGATGAGATGGCGATTGGTGCCATCAAGCGGCTGACCGAGTGCCATATTGCGGTGCCTGAACAGGTCTCGGTGATGGGTTTCGATGATATCCCGCTGGCACCTTATATTACGCCGTCATTATCCAGCATGAAGTTGCCAGTCACGGAGATGATCGATGAGACGATTAACCGGCTGCTGACGATGCTGGATGGCGGTGACTGGCGAACCCCGGCGCCGTTCACAGCCAGCCTGATGTTGCGCGATTCCGTCACTAAAGGGCCAGGATTAACTTAACCCGCCGCGATCTGCATGACCTCAATCGTCTGATCTCTGAGCTGCGCGACCGTTGCTGCATCCAGCGTCTCATCAGTGATCACATGCCCGACCTGATAACCGGAGGAGAGCGGATAAGGGTGAATCAGACCAAATTTGGAGGCGTCAGTCAGGGCATAGCTTTCAGCGCCTTTCGCCAGCACCGCATCCACCACATCACAGCGCAGCATGTTGCGGCCGGTAAAACCGGTCTCCGGATGCCAGCCATCCACGCCAACAAACGCCCGGTGAAAGTGGACCTGTTGAATGGAATAACGCGTCAGCGGACCGACTACAGACTCACTGCTTTTCTGCAGTAATCCCCCGAGCACAATCACTTCACAGGCGGCTTCCCGAAGAAGCTGGGCAATATAGTGGCTGACGGTAATCAGCGTGAGATCGGCCCGGTCAGCCAGCGCACGCGCCAGCAGCGCATTGGTACTGCCGCCTTCGATGAATACCGATTCGCCTGCCTGAACCAGGCTGGCCGCATGTCTCGCCAGCGCCTGCTTGATGGGATAACGGGTATTCATTCGGGTGCCGACGTTATCGGTGTCCAGCGCCAGCGCCGAGCCGTGAACCCGGCGCAGCAGACGATCGCGTTCCAGTAGCGTGAGATCCTGACGCACCGTCACTTCAGAAACCCCGGTGAGCTGCGCCAGTTCACTAACGGTCACGCTGCCACGGCTATTAACCAGTTGAATAAGCTGATGATGTCGCGGGTTCATAATTGCGTTTCGCAGAAAAAAAAGGAGCTTCAGTGTAACAGGGATATCCCGCGCCGGTGTACAACGCGGGATTCGGGTCAGGACAAATCCAGCGATCGGCGTCCGTTAAGATTGAGATCCTGCAGCGTAAAACGCTGGTCCCACTCTGTTTCATAATCTTCCGGTGGAAAATCTCCCGGCGAACGTCCGTGCTCCAGCGCCTGTGCAACCCGCCGGGCATAGGTGCGGTTTTTGTCGCACATCGGCGCGGCGGGGATATACATTACATTGCCCCAGCCCTGCTGATCGTCCACCGGCGCCACAGCGTGGATCACATCACAATGCCACCATACCGAATCGCCCGCCTCTAAGGCAGGTATCGAACAGAGCCCGGCCATCAGGTGTGGATGCCACTGCTCATTGACGGGTAATACCCGACCCGGTGCGACGCCGCACAGTTCATCTTCTGGCACATCTGAAAGCAGCGGACGCAACAGAACATAAGCCATCGCCTGCGGCACAGGCACCACATGCAGCAGCCCCTGACCTGGGATCATGTCGGACAGTGCGGTCCAGCCCTGAAAAGTGCGGAATACGGAACATTTGGTGGTACCCGGCAGATCGTATTCATCCACTTCGGTGCGGTATGCCGCATCCCAGGGATCGTAAGTGGCAAAATCACCGTGAAAAAGCTTACTGAAAACCTGCTGATACGCGGGGAGTAACCAGCGTTCCAGCGCGCCAGAATCGGTGTGGGCGCCCAGTCCTTTTGAGGTCGTGCCCGGCAAGCGGCGACGGATACGATCGGGATAGATAACGCTGATATCCGGATTGAACCACTGCTTACCCTGAGATTCAAACGTCCATAACCGGTTCAGAAAGGATTGCGCATCAGCCATTGCCGCGCTCTGCCGCGCCTGCATTTGCGCCTGCGACCAGTAAACGGGATAGATTTCGGGGCGGGAGGCGGCCAGCGATCCAAAGAAGTCATCGCCGGGGCCGCGATACTGTTCGTCAAACCGGTTGTGTTCGAGATAGTCGAGCATTGACTTATCCCATGCCAGCGCCTGCTCACGCGCGAAATGCTGCTTAATTACCACACAGCCGCGACGTTTAATCAGCGCCCGGGTTTCATCCGAAACCTTTCCTGCTGCAATATCCTGCATTGGCACCCTCGGCCAGGCGCTGCCCGTGCGCTTTTCATCTGCTTTTGCTTCATCAATCGCGGCAGTAATGTTGTCGCACACCTGTTGAAACAGCGTATCGACATCACCGATTTGCTGGCGTAACTGCTTTTTCATCGCGCGGATTGCAGCTTTAACGTCGTCAGGTAATGGGGTAGCTCGGGTTTCATCGCGCATCACATGCTCCTCAATATTCGGGTTGAGTTACGAATGTAATTAAAATAACCTTCATTCGTAATTTGCGATTGAGGCTAACATTTTTTTAACGGAGAAAAACGTGCGTGATAACACAACTTCTGAACCGGAACGCTCTGAAAGCCGTTAGCAAAGTCACTATTTGCATTCTCATTAATCCACACAGCGAGTAAGCTTTATGAATCAAATCAATCAGCCGAAAGGACAGAACGGCGAACGTAAAGGGGCAGGCGAGATGGCGGTTAAGATGATTGCGGTGGATATGGACGGCACCTTTCTGGACGACAATAAGCAGTACAACGTTCAGCGGTTTTCACGTCAGTATGCGCTGCTGAAGCAGAAGGGCATCCGTTTTGTGGTGGCCAGTGGTAATCAGTATTACCAGTTGCAGCGCTATTTTCCCGATATCAAAGATGAGATCGCTTTCGTGGCGGAAAATGGCGCATGGGTCTCTGACTGCAACGAAGAGATTTTCTGCGGCGAGTTAGCGCAGGAGAAGGTGCATAAGATCCTCGATATTCTGGCGCATGAGCCTGACATCGCGGTGGTGGTCTGTGGACGCAACGGCGCGTATATGCCTTCATCCACCTCTGACGAGGTGATGGCGATGCTTGCTAACCACTATCACCGGCTTGAAAAACGCGATGACCTCTATGCCATCGACGACACCATTTTCAAATTCTCGCTGAAGCTGGAGAATGAAGGTGTAGAAGCACTGCTGCAAAGACTGCATTCCAGCCTGGGCGAACTGGAAAACATCATGCATCCGGTTTCCAGCGGGTTTGGCTTTATCGATCTGATTATCCCCGGCTGCCATAAAGCACACGGTATTGCGCTGCTGCAGGAAAAATGGGGTATCAGCGACTGCGAAGTACTGGCGATTGGTGACAGCGCCAATGACATCGAGATGCTGCGTCAGGCCTGCTTTAGCTTCTCAATGGCGAATGCTGCTGATGCTGTAGCCGCCGTGGCGCGCTATCAGACTCAGAGCAACAATGACGAAGGTGCGCTGAATGTGATTGCGCGCGTGCTGGCGCGCGAATTCCCGTTCGATTAACCTCTTTAACGTGCAACACGGGCGGTTCTACCCGTTACTCTCGTGATGGCTGCGCGCGTGATTTTCCATTTCATCCAGCGCGGCCTGATTCTCCAGACCCCACTCATACATCAGCTCAATCGGCTCTGCGAAGGTATGACCGAGTGCCGTGAGACTGTATTCAACTTTTGGCGGCACCACCTGCCAGACCCGTCGTGACACCAGTCCACGCTGCTCCAGCTCCCGCAGCGTCTGAATCAGCATCTTCTTTGAAATGCCCTGCAGGCTGCGCTCAAGTTCGCCCGTGCGTGCCCTGTTATCTGGCCAGTGATAGAGCGCATGCAGCACCATCGTGCTCCATTTCACTGAAAAAAGTTCCAGCAGTCGGCGCGGCGGTGAGTCCGCATAAAAGCACAGTTTTCCTTCAACCCAGACCGGCATAATCACACGCCCTTTTTCATGGTAACCAAAAGGTAACTACTACCAAATGAGTTTCCGTGTGTCTATAGTTGGCCGCTTTCTTTACGACCATCAGGTGATAAGAGGCAACAGATGAAAATTAACGCGCTGGTAGCATTCCACTCAGATCAACCGCTAAAGGCCGGCCAGATTGAGCTACGTGACATGCAGGCTGACGATGTCAAAATCGAAATCCTTTTCTGTGGCGTCTGTCATTCTGACCTTCACATGGCGCGCAATGAATGGGGCGTCAGCCGCTATCCCCTGGTTCCGGGGCATGAGATTGTTGGAAACGTCGTTGCAGTGGGTGACAATGTCACTAAGTTTTCAGTCGGTGATACGGTAGGTGTTGGCGTGATGGTCGACTCCTGCCGCGAATGCCCCTTCTGCAGGCAGCATGAAGAGCAATATTGTGAGGCGGGTTTCACGCCAACCTACAACGGCACTGATAAATACACGGGTAACACAACCTCTGGCGGCTATGCGCAGCATGTTATTGCCGACCAGCATTTCGTGGTTACGGTACCCGACAATCTGGCGCTGAACGCGGTGGCTCCACTGCTGTGCGCTGGCGTGACTGTCTGGTCACCATTGCAGCACTTCAATGTCAAAGCGGGCGATCGTGTAGGCGTGGTGGGTCTTGGCGGGCTGGGTCATATGGCAGTCAGGCTGGCCAGCGCAATGGGCGCAGAAGTCACCCTGTTTACGACCTCTCCGGCGAAAGGGGCGGATGCACGCCGTCTTGGCGCTGAACATGTAGTGATCTCGCGCGACGCTGCACAAATGGCAAGGTGTCAGGCATCGCTGGATATCATTCTGGACTGTGTCGCTGCGCCGCACGACCTCGATCCCTATCTCAACGCGCTGAAAACCAACGGCCAGCTGGTACTGGTTGGGATCCCTGATCAGCCGCATCCATCACCGAATGTCACACCAATGGTGTTTCGCCGCCTGAGCATTACGGGCACCTCGATTGGCAGCATTCAGGAAACGCAGCAGATGCTCAACTTCTGCGGTCAGCACAACATCACAGCTGATGTAGAGATGATCTTGGGGGATGAGGTGGAAACGGCTTTTGAGCGTATGCTGACCAGTGATGTGAAATATCGTTTTGTCATCGATATGCAGAAAACCCGCTGGTAAGTCATTGACCCGCTGGTAAGTCATTGACCCGCTGGTAAGTCATTGACCCGCTGTGAAAGCGGGTCTATTTCCTCCCTGCAGCAGGTCTGAACAGAGAAAGGCAGATGAGAGGCTTATAGTTACAACATACATTTATCTGCTAACGTCATTGCCTGTTGAAGCCTCGGTACTCAATCGCTCTTGCAGCAAAATCCGGGCAAAAAAATACCCGGTTTAATGACCGGGTATCTGTTTAACCTTATAAAGATGCCAGTTAATCCTGCTCTTTATCCGCGTCACGCTTTACTGTTTGATCCTGCTCAACCACGTGAATAAAAGGTTTAAGCAGCTGAATGTCCAGGATCACATACACCATGGTGCTAATGAACAAAGAAATCACACTGCCAAACACGCCGCTGGTGGTAAAGGTCAGATAATTGTAAATCACCAGCCAGGTCACGCAGATAAAAAGCGAAAGCGAAATGGAAAGATTGGGCACAGAGTAATTGCTGGTGCCACCGCCCTGGGTGTGTGTCGCTTTGAACAGGTTTCCGATGGAGTATTTCTCCAGCACCAGAATACTCTTTTCCCAGTTGCGCTGTTTCCGCGCACTGGCACGGGTCAGAAAAAGATAAAGGATGGAGATGAAGAAACCGGAGAAGGCGATGAGTACCGGTATGGCTTCCAGCGCATAGGTAATACTCTTATGTGCCGTGCCGGCGGCGCTGAGATCAAGCGTCAGTGAGGCGCCCAGTGCAGCATACAGAAAGAGAAACAGCAGCAGAAAGGTCAGGCTACGTTTCCAGTCGCCATCGGCCTCTAATCCTTTTTGCTGAATGGCCAGCTGCAGCGATTGCTGAATCTGTTGAGCTTCAGGTGAGCCTGTTTCAATGGTGTGGCATGGCGCGGCAAAGAAGTTGTGCATAAACAGCTCATCTTCTTTGTGAATGGTGATTTTCATCAGAAACCTGTATTCGGGGAATTTTCTTTATTCTAATCAGCACGCGATGAATTAACAGTAACTTTGGCTAAACCGGCGGCCCCACACCGGCTTACCGGGATATCAGGCTCAGCAGACTGCTTATTACTGAATCAGTTGCAAAGGAGTGTGCAGCATTCTCTTCTTCATAACGCATATGTTGATAGCGCAGCAGGGCGGCATCCGCGTTATCGGCATGCACCTCGTCCCACACTTTCTTAAAACCCTCGGAAGTTAACACGTCTTGCTGATCCTGCCGCACTACGTTCACGGCTTTGAGTGTGTGATCCTTCTGAAACAGGCGATAGTCTGGCATGGTTATTTCTCCACAGGATTATCCAGCGCTTTAAACTGTCTGATGGCTTCATTAATATTATTTGTATCGACAGTCGCAATGCAGCGATCACCGTTAAAAACATCATATCGGGTATTGTGCAGCTGAAACAGCAGATCTCTGCCGCGAAAGTGTATACGTTTTTGTTTCACGCCAATCCCATGCCGCCGTAATAATGCCTGTGACAGGCGATCGGTCTCTTTTATCATTCCTTCAGCTCCTCGGCAGTACGTGGTCACTGCCAGTAAACCTGATAAACATTAGTTTTATATTAAGAGATAACCCTGTTTTTAGCAGGGCTTAAGCGTGAGTTTCCGAAGAATTACCCGGTGGGTGGGCTGTAGAAACTATCATGCGATCTGATTAATGCCATTCGCTGCGTTAACGGACCGCAAATGCGGTACACTTGCCCGGATAACTCGCCACAGGACACGCCGCTATGAACGATAAAAAGATGATTTCCATTGATCAGTTCAACGCTGATGAACGACTGGCCGTCGAGCAAACCTATAAGGGTCTGGCGGAGAAGTACCGTCAACGAACCGGTAAAGAGCCCGATAGTAAGAAAGATAAAGAATTTAATAGCGAAGCTCGTCAGATCGTTATGACCAGTAAAATGGAGAAGGAAAGAGCGCTGGCAGAAAAGGCGAAGAAAAAACCGCTGCGCAAAAAGAAACCTTCTTCACTGACCGCCAGTGAAGTCAGCGATTTCAACTGGTCGGCTTCAATCGTTAAAGGCCGCAGATAATCCACAACCGCGTGCCATGCAATGGCGCGCGGCCTGTTTTTCCCCGCTGGTTTCGTATCAGGCCTGCCACTAACGGCTATAATTTGCGAGAATTTTAAGCTGCAATAAGAATATTCTGCAAAATACTAACCCTGCTCCATCATTTGCCGATAAACTGCCATAACCTTTAGCTGCTTCAGTACGCATATGAATTATTACACTCACGATGATGTTCAACTGAAGCAGCGCTCAAAGCGATTTGTGCGTCGCATGTTTATGATGCGCCAGCTGGGCACTTTTCTCTGTTTTCTGCCTATTTTGTCCGTTCTGATGGAGATGGGTAAAAGCCCGGAACTCTGTGCTCTGCTGTTTACTAATGCCTTTGCCTGGCCTTATGCAGCCTACAGACTGGCATTGCAGTCGCGCGATCCCACAGGATTTGAGCGTAAGAATCTGACGCTGGATGCGGCTTTTGGCGGTTTCTGGGTGGCCTCCATGGCGTTGAGTCCGCTCCCCTCGATTATTATCATGGCGGTGCTGATCTCCGATCGTTATTCGGCGGGAGGCTGGGTCCAGCTTAAGTCCGCATTGCAGGCCTTTCTGTTAGCTTTCGTGCTGATGTGGCTGGCGGAAAGAGCAACCCCATTACTGACCTTTAGTACCCGTACCGTCTGGCTGACACTACCGCTTGCAAGCGTATATTTACTGGCATTAAGTATCGTTTCGCACAATCTGACCCTGACTCTGCGCAAAAAGAACCGCGAACTCGAACGCATTGCGCTGATGGATCCCGGTCTGAAGATCCCAAATCGTCGTCTGTTTGAGCGACGGCTTGAAAGTGAATTTTTGCGGACGCAGCGAGGTGAGGGTAAAGCCTGGTTAATGCTCCTGGATGTCGATCACTTCAAACAGGTTAACGACACCTTCGGGCATGAAGCGGGTGACTTTTTACTGTCAGAGATCTCGGCACTGCTGCGAGACAGCGTCGGCCTGAAGGATATTCCTGCCCGTTTTGGCGGTGACGAATTATGTGTGATTGTACGGGACGCGGATGAACCCAGCATCCTGTTGCTGGCAGAAAAGATTAAACAGGGGATTGCCCTGTTGCGGTTGCCAGCGTCATCCACTTTTCAGTGTTCGGTAAGTATCGGCATTGCACCAGCGAGTGATGCATCATCAATTCATGAGTGGCTAAGATGCGCTGATGAGGCGCTTTATCAGGTCAAGCGCGCCGGACGCAACAATGTTCAGGTGTGGCATGCCGGTACGCGGGAAACGCTGAGTGAAGTCAGCAGCAAACAGAGAATTTAGCCTGAGACAGCATCTCAGGCTGAAGGATTAGATCGCCGGGTAGTCGCCGGTGCCTTCAGGCCACGGTGTGAGCAAATCAAAACCCTTTTCGGTGACGGCGATGGTATGTTCCCATTGCGCTGAAAGCGAACGGTCTTTGGTCACGACCGTCCAGCCATCTGACAGCACGCTGGTCCCGGCTTTACCGGCGTTAATCATCGGTTCGATGGTGAAAATCATCCCCGCCTTTAGCGGCATGCCTTCGCCCGGCGTGCCGTAGTGCAGCACCTGCGGATCGGTGTGGTAAATCTCACCGACGCCGTGACCGCAATACTCCCTCACCACGGAGAAGCCAGCGCCTTCCGCTACACGCTGAATCGCCGCGCCCACATCGCCCAGCGTCGCGCCAGGACGGACGGTTTTAATGCCTGCGACCATTGACTGATAGGTGATCTCAACCAGACGTTTGGCGCGAACCGACGGCGTGCCGACAAAGTACATCCGGCTGGTATCGCCGTACCAGCCATCTTTAATAATCGCCACATCGATATTGACGATATCGCCATCCTTGAGCTTCTTGCTGGCCGGAATACCGTGGCACACTACATGATTGACCGACGTACAGGTGGTGCGGGTATAGCCGTGATAACCGATGTTAGCGGGCGTCACCTTAAGTTCATTCACAATGAAGTCGTGGCAGATATCATCCAGCTCTTCAGTCGTAATGCCAGGGCGGACGTGAGGGGTGATCATTGCCAGCACCTGAGCCGCAGCCTGTCCGGCTGCCCGTGCCATTTCAATCTCCGCGGCGGTATGAATTTTAACGGTGTTCATGACACGTCTCCTTGTGTAGTGAGGCTCTCTTTAGGGAGCATATTGCGGATGTCAGCGCTGCCTTCCAGTTCGAGCCGGATTAGCATCTGCGCCAGTTGGTGTTGAGTTTTCTGTGGATAGAGTTCAGCCAGCATGCCAAGCTTAAGCCAGTGTTCTGCCTGCGAATTAATTGAGCGGCTCATCGCCTGACTGGCGATGCGCAGATTCTCATGCATCAGGTCGGAGATTTTTACGATACCCATGTGAGCCTTATATAAAACGTATATGTTTTGTATATATTAACGCCAGCGGGGTGGTTTGAAAAGAGGTGAAATTGTTGCCTGGCTGAAAGGCGGTATAGCGCTTTCACCTGCAGCCATGCATTTGTTGAAAACAGAAAGACTTACACGTCACAGAGAAGTTCATTTGGCCGGGTAACAGTGATGCAAGCCTCAACACACCACACTGAAGCGATGTAATATTCGAATGAGACAGCTGTGTATGCGCTGGCGGGGAGTGAGTAAATCCATCATCTGCTGCGTGGCTATCATCATAGCCGCTGAAACCTGCCTGGAGTGAGCGATCAACATGGCGATCTCTGGCGTCATAGGTTCCGGGACCGACTGCTTAAACGTGAAGTGCAGATGTACACTGTGAACCATCATGCGTCATACGTTGTCAGCTGCAGACTGCAAATTCTTACGTCGGTACGCACTCCATTCTGGCCAGCAACGTTCAGGATTGATATCAAAATAACCGCGGCATTCAGCCATAGCGAAAGCAACGTCACCCGGCACTTCAATACAGATAGCATTATCCCGGATGTGGCTGACTTCTGCCTCTGTAAGCGGGCTGCCTTTCTCATTCTCATTTTTCATCAGTAATGGGATAAGCGCGGGTATGTAAACAATGCTCATTAGCCATTTCCTTTAATGCTTAAAGTCCAGATTGCCAGGGAGAAATCAGCATGTGGCCTCTCCGTTATGTTGCAAATACCGTTCCGGACGTTTCTGCTTCCTGTAATACATTGATTCATAGTCGTTCCAGTGCCGCGAGGCTTCTAAATAAATTGATGTTGTCCTTACAGACAGTCAGGGCAGAACGCCATTCAAGACTTCTCCCGTTTTATTCTTATTCACTAGTCATATTTTCGACAAGCGTCGGGATATCTTCAGCCATATATGCAATATTTTTCAGATTGACTTAAGTTATTAACGACAGGCTGTTTATGCACAACATCCGTAATTTGACTTACCGGGACTGAAGACCGATGAAATTATTGATGTCGCATTGCTACTATGCTGGTCAGGTGAGATATTTACTTCGTGATCGGCGCGTTTAAGGCGATTATTATCAGATATAGCCTTTTCTAAAACCAAATTCAGGAGGTTCTTTTGCAGCCAGACGCTATGCGGTTGTTTATACGTCCAGTCATGCCAGCAGATGTCGATGATCTTTTCAGAATCTATGGCGATCCAGCGACCAACACGTTTAATCCAGCGGGTCCGCATCCGGATATTCATTATTCCTGGGAGGTTTTGTCCCGCGCGATTAGCCACTGGGAATCGCATGGTTTTGGCAGCTGGGCTATCCTGCTCCGGGCTCATCCTGACAGAGTCATCGGTTTTGGCGGATTGAGCATCAGAAAATTTGCCGATATCACCATCAACAATCTGGGTTATCGCTTTTCTACTGATTCCTGGGGGAAAGGTCTGGCGACGGAGTTTGCGAACTATGCGGTCGGTTACGGATTCAATGAATTAACACTCCCTGAGATATCTGCAGTCGTGAGAGCGAATCACCTGGCTTCACAAAAAGTTCTCCTCAAAGCGGGACTAAGGCATATCAGGGATATTCAGGATGTCGAAAACGCGCCCGCCAGCATGCTGTTTAGCCTGAAGCGCGATGAGTGGCACCATGGAGCAGGGTGAGGCACTCCTGTCAATTTTTGTCATTGCTCTCACGATTGCTCAGTTTGACACCAAACACGCAGAAACCCAGTAAATCCTTTGCTTCATCTTCCACTCGCGTCACCATGACAAGATCGGACGAACCGTCAGGCAGTACCACCTCATAAGGAGGATAGGGAAGTCCTTTTTTACGGAACGCCTGCAACCAGAGTAACTTGTCAGCCTGAGACGGTATCACCTCATAAATATATTTATGGATAACATCCTGCGGGGCCCAGCCGACCCTTTCCGCAAATGTGTCGCTTGCATCAACAATCATTAACTCTGGATTAAGAAAGCAAATGGAGGTGCCTGGAACAGCATACATTGATGATATCTGATGCGCTCGCTGATCGAGAGAAAGTCTCGCAACCCGCTGGATGAACCCCTTGTCATTGGCCGTCGTGAGCAGCTGGCAGCTTTCTGCAGCTGATACCGGCCGTCCAAAAAGATAACCCTGCGCATACAGACAGCCAATGCCCCGTAACATTTCAGCCTGCTCCACTGTTTCAACCCCTTCAGCAATGACATCCATATCAAGGCTTCTGCCCAGACCGACCACGCTGGAAATAATTTTCCGGCTGTCTTTTTTGTCCAGCATGGACCGGATAAAGCTGCTATCAATTTTAAGTGTGTTTACTGGTAATTGAATCAGCCACGCAAGGCTGGAATAGCCTGTACCAAAGTCATCCATCGCGATCGTACAGCCCATCTCTGATAAGGCTTCAATTTCGGTCCGGGCGGATTTTATGTCATTTAGCAGGGCCGTTTCGGTAATCTCAATCTTTAACCTGGCCAAATCAAACTGAGATTTAAGGGCCGTTTTCCTGATGGTTTCAGTAAGATACCTGCCGTTAAGCTGAGATGGGGAAACATTCATTGATAAAAATTGATGGTCCGGCCACGCCGCCGCCGCTTTAAACCCCTGGACCATAAGACTGAACATCAGTTCGTCAAGCAGGCCTGCTCGCTCCATAGCCGGAATGAAATGTGCCGGAGGCGTGATCGACCCTTTGGGCGAAATGTGTCGCGCAAGCATTTCAAACCCCATCACGCGCAGATCTTCCAAAGAGACTATCGGCTGGAAAAACGGATGAAATTCTCCTCTTTTTATACGCTGCTGCAAAAGTTCGCGCGGCTCGCCATTTCTTACGCCATGTTTCATTTTATTCCTGTTACGACCTGATTTTCTGAGGGTTAACAGACAATCCTTCAGGTCTTATGCGTGGTAATATTCAGCAACATCAGTTGAGCTTAATTATTTTATATTGTGTCAGTAAAGCTATTCAGGAGAATACTGTTTCACGGGGTGGATATATTAAGACTCCCTTAATTTAGATGGGTCATTAACAATTCAAAGTAAGTACAGTTATATTATAACGCTGACACAGAATACAATTTTATCATTATCGGCTAAGGCTCATTTTTCATTAGATCGCAATAGCAGGACCGTTAGTAAAATATCGCTCGGCAGTATGGCATTCGTTTAGCCTTTCTGAGGTCGGGAGCGTGTGCGCAACCGGTTCCGTACGAAATCACGAGGTCATAATCCGAATCAATGTGGGCTCCTTACGGCGTTTCCGTAAGAGAGTATAAGAACATTTATATCATGTTGTAAAAGATCATGAACGATTGAGTAGTCTGGGTCATTTACATGATACAACGTAACATCATCAAAAAATAATGGTGTCCAGCATGATCAAAATCGAGGATTTTTGATGGCCATTCATATTGTCATTCCAGATGATTATCAGCTTGCAACTAAGCCGTTAGGTTTCCTCCGGCAAAACGAGAAATTCCACTGCTCAGCATTGGGAGACCTTAGCAAGGACTCGCGGGCAGATCTTCAGTTATCCTCTGCAGAGGCATTAATTCTGATCCGGGAAAGGACAGTGATCGATGAAGCCTTTCTGCGACGCACACCAAAACTTAAATTAATCAGTCAGACGGGCAAGCTTGCCAGAAATGTAGATATTGATGCCTGTACACGGGCGGGTATCGCCATTGTGGAAGGCAGTGGATCCCCGATTGCGCCTGCTGAGCTAACCTGGCTCCTGATCATGGCCTCCCGAAGGAAATTAGTCTCGTCAGTGGACGCGATGGCTCAGGGGCACTGGCAAACAGAAATCGGCTCGGCGGTTCACAATCAGGTCATTGGCATTCTGGGTTATGGAAAAATAGGTAAACGCATCGCGGCCTGTTCAGCCGTTTTTGGGATGCAGGTGCAGGTATGGGGAAGCCCGCGAGCACAGGAAGAGGCGCGTGCTGACGGATGGCGGGTTTCCGGAAGTCGCGAGCAATTTTTCGCCACATGTGATGTGTTAACTGTGCACCAAAGGCTGGTGACGGCTACGGAAGGTAACATTACGCCAACAGATCTTGCGTTAATGAAAACAGATGCATTATTCGTGAATACCAGCCGTGCTGAACTTGTTGCTGAAGGCGCATTGCTGAACGCCCTGAAACAGGGTCGACCTGGATTCGCGGCACTGGATGTTTATGAAGAAGAGCCGATCTACAACACTCAACACCCTTACCTTCAGATGCCGAATGTGCTTTGCACGCCACATCTGGGCTATGTCGAGAAGGCCAGCTATGAACTCTATTTCAAAACGGCCTTTGATAATGTCGTGCGTTACTTTGAGGGCGACAGTTCACATGTCATTAATGGCACACATGACCAGCAAAAATAGTCATTGCATCCCGCCTCATCTTATTTTAGTGTTTACTTAATTTAGCAAACTCTAAAACAATGAAATGAAAAACAGTCAGCTTGTCCGGTTGCAGGAAAGCGCGTCGCTGGCAACCACGTTGCTTAAGTCGATGAGTAACAGCCATCGACTTTTAATCCTCTGCATCCTTATCGAAAAACCCGGAACATCGTCAGGGGAGCTGGCCCTGCAGAGCGGTCTGACGCCTTCAGCCACGTCTCAGCATCTGGCGAAAATGAAAGAGGACGGTCTGATTTCGTCTTCGAGGGTGGCGCAAAGAGTGAATTATTTCATCAAAGACGACGCCGTCAAAAAAGTGGTGTCCACGTTAAAAGAGATTTACTGCCCGGAGGATTTCAAATGAAGCCAGAAATACTATCGCCGTTGCAAGCCAGTAAACTCCTGGAGCAGGGCGCGGTGTTGGTCGATATCAGGGATCGTGCTGATTTTCTTAGAGAGCACATTCCACAAGCCCTCTCCCTGCCGCTGACAGAAATTACCACGGGTAAAACCGTTGAAGGTTCAGACCAGCAGCCAGTGATTTTTCACTGTCAGGCAGGCATGCGAACCACCAATAATGCTGAACAACTCATGAGAGCAGCCAGTTCCGGGAACGTGTTCCTGATGTCTGGTGGTATTAATGCGTGGAAGAGTGCCGCACTCCCGATTATTGAAGATAAAAAACAACCACTGCCCATCATAAGACAGGTTCATATCACCGCAGGTATTCTTGTTCTGGTGGGTGTGATAGCGGGTTATGCCGTGGATAGTCGCTTATTTTTACTGTCAGGCTTTATTGGTGCCGGGTTAATTTTTTCTGGCGTCAGTGGTTTTTGTGGGATGGCGAGCCTGCTGCAAAAAATGCCCTGGAACAAAGCCGCTAAATAAATGTGTGCCCTGTTTACCCATAATAATCGCAGCGCCTGACGGGTTACTGCGTTCGCCTGAAGGTTTCAGTCTGAAAAAATCAGGGCGCGCGGCATGCAACGCACTTCCTGTCATGCACCGTCATTCAACGCGAGTTGCAGATGATGCTCAATAAACTTCGCTTTTAGCGCACTGTAGCCTTGCGGATCGTTGTGACAAACCCGTGCAGCAGCACGCTTTATCTTCGCATAGGCTCCAGCAGAATCACTGTTTTTTCTGAGATAATCACGAAAGGCAAGGTGCCTTTCAATCTGTTCATGTCCCGTCGAAAAGGCATGAACCTGGTGGCTGCGGCGATTGCCACCCTTTATGAAGTATCTGCGCCCCGGTATGTCGTTCTCACCGCGACCAACGTATCCAGCGTTGCTCATTGCTGTCTGGCACTTATCCAGTTCGTCTATAGTTGAGACCTCCAGCAGTATGTCGATCACGGGTTTTGCTGACAGACCCGGTACTGCTGTACTGCCAATGTGGTAAATAGTCACCGCGACGTCGCCGAGCATTTCCTTTATCAGCGAACGTTCATCAGAAAAGGCTTCAGGCCATTTTTCATCGTATGGCACCACTACGATTGCGCGCATAATTACGTCCACTCTTTATGTATCGATGCCTGCATTCAAACTGTTTGAATGATCATGACAGGACTGATTACCCGGTTGGTCAGCATATAATTATCAGGACACACATGAATATGCTGAGCTTCATAAAAAATGAATCTCTTAGTCCTTCATATTTTCTCCCTTTAACAGGCTGACATCAAACCTGAGTTTGCCAGCCTGCTCCGCACAAAATCGTGACGTCTGCGTTTTTTCATTACTGTAATTTCCTTGATCGCTGCCGATAACCAGATCAAGTACCAGCGAGCCATAGATGCGGAACGTCGGTGATAATCCAATAAATCAGACGTGAGGTCTTCTATGTATCGGAATAAAAAAATGAAATTGAGCGTGATGCTCACTGGCGCATTCCTTGCTGTCATCTTAACGGGTATTTTTGTGACAGGCTTTGCCGGATTCAAGCTCAACACGGCCAGCGATCAGCAGGAATTGACGCGCGCGCGACTGGGTGATCTCCAGGCCCTTCAGACGCTGAAAGACAACTTAACCCAGCAAACGGCGCTTTTACTTTCGGTAGCATCAGGCACTCAGCCTGAGGAAAAATTAAAAACGCAGTTCTTTGCATTGCAGACCAACAGTGACAACACCACTGCGCATTTTCGGGAACTGATCAACGGTGCCAAAAGTATTCCGGGGATCAATCTTGCTGAAGTTGAAGAGGCTTCCACGCAACTGAATAAAATTGAAGTCGCAACGGGTCCGCTTCAACAGGCAGAGAAAAATCTGTTTATGTCCGATGCGGTTGCATTCCAGCAAAAACTGCGTAGCGAACTGATTCCTGCACTCTCTGTTTACCGCAGTGCGGTGGATGGGATGGTTGATTATCAGGCGAGGGTAACGAGTAAAACGGCGGAAACGTCCACGCAGGCGCTCTCTGGTGTCTACATGACGCTGGCTGGACTGACTACCCTGTTTGTGATTATGGGCTTTGTGATGAGTGGCCTGATTACCCGCTGGCTTAAGGTGCAGCTGGGTGGGGAACCTTCCCATGCGCAGGGCCTGGCTGCCGCGATCGCGGCTGGTGACCTGACGACAACCGTAACCCTTCGTCAGGGAGATACCACCAGCATGATGGCGTCGCTGGATAGCATGCAAAACAATCTGCGCAGCCTGGTTTCGCATATCAAAGACTCTTCCACTTCGGTCGCGATGGCCGCCGATGAAATTTCTCAGGGCAATACCGAACTCTCTTCCCGCACCGAGCAGCAGGCCGCCGCTTTGCAGGAAACCGCTGCCAGTATTGAACAGCTTACCGTGACTGTAAAAAGTAACGCGGCGGGCGCACAGCAGACCGCGGATTCAGCCCGTGAAACCGCTGCGCTGGCGCGTTCGGGTGAACACAATATGCAACGCATGTCAGAGACAATGAATGATATTTCAAAAAGCGCGGTGAAAGTCCGGGACATCACTTCCGTCATCGAAGGGATTGCATTTCAGACCAACATTCTGGCGCTTAACGCTGCGGTCGAAGCCGCAAGAGCAGGCGAGCAGGGCCGCGGTTTCGCCGTTGTTGCAGGTGAAGTCAGGACGCTGGCTCAGCGCAGTGCGACGGCAGCCAGAGACATTAAACATCTGATTGAAGAAGCTGTGGCGCAGGTTGAAAGTGGCGTCGTCGTGGCAACCGGAACCGGCAAGAGCATTCTTGATATCAATGAGATGGTCGGAAAATTAGCCGTCGCGATGGATAACATATCACTGGCCTCCGCTGAACAGATGCAGGGTATTTCACAGGTCAGCATCGCGGTAAACGAGATGGATGGCGTCACGCAGAATAACGCCGCGCTGGTTGAGGAATCCTCTTCCGCTTCGCAATCGCTTTCAGCTCAGGCGCACTCTTTACGTGAAGCAGTGAATGCCTTCCGCATTTAAATGATGGGATAAGATGAGCCCTGCTCAGGCGGGCTCATGCGATATCGCCTTAGCCTGAACGTCCCTGCTCAAAAAAATTAAATTTTTTTGCATCCGTTTTCCTTCCTCATTCGTATTAACAGGTAAGGGCACTCTGGCCCTGCCTGTAAACTCAATAGGGGAAGTGAAAATGAAACCAATCCTGCCAACTCTGATTTTTTCTGCCTTAGTCTTCAGCGGCGCCTCTTACGCGGCCAGCATGAACAGTGACACGGTGATGGTCGGTGGTGCTGCCATGTACCCATCTAAGAATATTGTTGAGAACGCTGTTAACTCGAAAGATCACACCACGCTGGTGGCCGCCGTTAAAGCTGCCGGACTGGTCCCGACACTGGAAGGCAAGGGGCCGTTTACCGTTTTTGCCCCGACGAATGCCGCTTTTGAAAAACTGCCTAAGGGCACTGTTGATTCCCTGCTTAAGCCTGAGAACAAACAAAAACTCACCAGCGTGCTGACCTATCACGTAGTCGCAGGAAAACTGGACATGAAAGCACTGGAGAAGAAAATCAAAGCCGGAGGCGGTAAAGCCGAGCTTAAAACGGTCAATGGTGAATCGCTGTGGGTGATGGCGAACGGGCCACACAACATTCAGCTTAAAGATGCTCAGGGCAATGTTGCCAGTATCACAACTTATGATGTGAACCAGAGCAACGGTGTGATTGACGTTATCGATACCGTTCTGATGCCGTAAAGCATTACCTATACTGAGTGTGGCCACTCATTTCGTGGCTACACCATTTACAGGGAAGCCGATGACAAAAAATGTGCCCCACATTCAGGCCGACTTAATGAACCTGATAGCCTGCGGCGATAAAGCTGCTCTTGAGCAGCTTTATCGCGTCCTGTCGCCCCGACTTTATGGGATCATCCTGCGGATGGTCAGACGCCGGGACTGGGCAGAAGAGATTCTGCACGACACGTTTATTCATATCTGGCAGTCGGCAAATTATTACGACGATAAGCGCAGCGAACCGCACATCTGGCTCAGCCACATCGCCAGAAATCGGGCGATTGATTTCCTGCGCAAGCATGAGAACCGATGCTGTTCGGTGGATGATATCAGCGAAGCGGAAGCGGGTGTCCAGATGCCACTGGTTTCAGATGAGAGTCATGCGGAGGCACGTCGCCTCCAGCACTGTATGGCGCACTTACCTTCAGAACAGCGACAGAGCATCTCGCTCGCCTATTATCGTGGCCTGTCGCAGAGTGAGATTGCGCTCTCCATGAGCCAGCCTGAGGGTACGGTGAAAAGCTGGATCCGTCGCGCGTTAATCCATCTTCGGGAGTGCATAGGCCTATGACTGCTCAGGAACACCATGATCTAACTGCGGCGGAATATGTGCTGGGTCTTACCGACGATGCAACACGTCATCGGCTTGATAAACGCCTCAACGACGATTCACACTTTGCTGCAGAAGTGCTGCACTGGCAGAAAGCATTCAGCGGCATCGATCTGCTCACCCACGATGTTATCCCGCCTCCTACCGTCTGGCCGCTGATTGTGCAGGATCTTCACCTGAACGCTGGCATCTCAGGCACGTCATCAATACGCAGGCAACCTGGCTTCTGGCTCGGCTGGGGTCTTGCGGCAGCAATGGCAGGCATCCTCATATACAACCAGGTGATTAAACCGGATACACCGCATTCCCTGCAGCCCATTGCGGTACTCAATGGCGTGCAGCCCAACGCACAGTTTGTTGTGAGTCTGGATAAGTCAGCGTCACGCATTCAGGTCTCCGCGCTCAACATCACGCTGCCAGAGAATAAAGCGCTGCAACTCTGGCTGATCAGGGGCAGTGCTGCGCCACAATCGTTGGGACTGATCAATCACACGAATAACAATGCTTTCCGTTTACCGCCCGGTGAGTTGAATAATCAGACGGTACTGGCGGTGAGTCTGGAGCCGGTGGGGGGATCTAAGCTCAGCGGGCCGTCCGGGCCGGTGATTTTCCAGGGCAAAGTGACGCTGCTTTAAGCTTTGGTGGTGCGGATTAAGGAGGCGTGCGTAAAAATGGAAATCCGGGACGCGACTGCATCAGATGCGGTAAGCATCAGTAAGCTGATACATGAGGTATCGTTGCAATGTAATTTTTCAGAGATGGAGCCCTTTCCGCAATGGTTTGCCGACAGTATAAAGCCCGACGTGCTTAAGCCATTTATCGTTTCAGATGACTATCTCTGGCTGATTGCCGAGGAAAGAGGTGAGGTAACAGGCGTACTCACCCTTTTCGAAGGCAACTTAGTGAAATACTTTTTTGTGCATCCGAAGTTTCACCGTAAAGGGGTAGCGAGAGCACTCTGGCAGCAGGTAGTTCCCGTGCTACATTCAGAAATCAGTGTACGGTCCTCACTCTTCGCTGTTTCCTTCTATGAAAAACTGGGATTTAAGAAAGTGGGAGAGGTTAAATTTTTCAACGGCGTATCATTTCAGACAATGATGGCTAAGTTCTGAAAGAGCATAGGAATGTTCAGACTTTCTGCTTCTGCACTAAAACGACCCGGCGACGCATTCATCAAACCCGCTTCAGGGGCAAGTAGACCTGGGGCACCCCCTCCTCTTTATTTATTACTGCATGCCCTCCCTGTATTCAACTCGCTGACTTTTCGAGGCCGCTCATGTTGAGACGGCGGAGGCTTTGCGGCGTTTTTACATTTCATCTGCCACTTTTTACGCTTTTTTTACAGGCCGAACGGTTTAATTAACGGCACCGGGCGCTTATGCGCCTATGTTCAAGGAAGCCGTGGATGAAATGTATTAACAAGCCCTGGTCCATATCGGGATGCAGCGATGCTGCAGTTGCTGAGCTTGCTGAACAGCAGCGCCTTCGCCTTATTTTGCCTCGCAAATGGTTCAGAGATGCCATAGAAGCCAGTACCGATCCGGCACTGCTGAACTATCGCCTGATTGCTCAGTGGCTGGGCGAATCGATACCGGATACTCGTTCTCTGACTCTGGCGCTGAACAACAGCCTCTGTTTTGGACTTTATCGCAATGGCCGTCAAATTGGATTTGCCCGTGTGGTGACCGACATGGCGGAGACCTGGGTAATCCGCAATTTGTACATCTCGCCGGAATATCGCTTTATCGGCCTCGGCTCATGGCTGCTGCACTGCTGTCTGTCTCATCCTTGCGCCAGAGGCTGCCGCAGCATCATTGCGATGGGTGAGCCCGCACCGGATTTTTTCGAACGCAACGGATTTATGGCTTTTCCCTCTTTGCCCGGCATCTATGTAACAACGTTGCACGATGGGGGCTACGACCCGATTTGCGCCCAAAGCCGCAGCCGGCATTAAGTCCAGGTGCACGCTTATGAGCGGTTTTCTCCAGTTCATTCTCCGACCTCCGATTAATAGCGGCTCGCTGCCAGGCACGATTGCCTTTTCGCAGCGGGTTCTTAAGGAACACACCATGTCAGGCCTTGTCCTTGTTTCTCATAATCAGTGTCAACGATCGACGCTTACTGCCGTCTATGAAGGCATACTTTCCCGTCAGGGAGGGCTGTGGATTAGCTGGGATGGTGAAAGCACTGTCATGCCTCGGGATGGGTCAGGATCCTACTCCGTGCAGCAGGCCGGCCAGTATGAAAGCGTAACTTTCCCCTATACGCCGGGCGAATTGAATGAGGGTTACCACAACTATATTCACAAAGGACTCTGGCCTGTGTTTCACCAGCGCCCTGACATGGCCCGATTTTCAACCAGTGGCTTTCAGGAATATAAAAACCTTAATAAGGCCTATGCGCGCGCCATTTGCGAAAATGCCACACCCGACGATGTTATCTGGATTCAGGATTATCATCTGCTTGGCTGTGCTTCTTATATTCGTGAGGAAGGACTGATTAACCCGGTGGGTATTTTTCTGCATCAGCCTTTCCCGGCTGGCAGAATGTTTGAAACCATTCCCGAATGGCGCTGGTTAACGGACTCATTACTGTGTTGTGACCTTATTGGCTTCCAGACAGTACAGGATATGAATAACTTTCTCGTCTGGCTGGAGAGCGAATTCCGGCTGGAGCGGCTGGAGGCCCAGAGCTTCCGCATTCATGGCCGGATTATCCGGGTGGGTGTGTTCCCGGTCGGAATTGACCTTGATGACGTCCAGTGTCTGCGCGAGAGCAACAGTTGTGCTTACATGGAGATGCAGTGTCGCGAAAGCCTGCCTGAAAATACCGTGCTCAGCGGTGGCCATCTTGATGAGAGTTCAGGGCTGCCTTACCGGATCAGCACCCTGGAGGTGCTACTGAGAAGGCATGATTGCTATCAGAAAAAAATCACGTTGTTGCAACTGGCACCGCCGTCAGCCGGACACGCACATGATGCGTCAGAACTCGGCCATGCACTGGAAGCACTGTGCGGCGAGCTCAATGGCGTGCATGGCACAATGAACTGGTATCCGGTCAATTATCTGACTCACACCTACAGCCGGGAAGAACAGGCCGGTATTTATCGTGCCTCACGCGTCGCGCTGGTAACGCCATTAATGGCGGGCATGAGCCTCATGGCGAAAATGTATGTCGCCCTGCAGGACCCGAAAAATCCCGGCGTGCTTATTCTCTCGCAGTTTGCCGGGGCAGCAGAGCAAATGGAGGGTGCCATCATCGTCAATCCTTATGACCCAGATGCCATGGCGAGTGCAGTGCATCGTGCCCTGCAGATGCCGTTACACGAACGGCGAAGTTTGCATGCCCGTCTGATGAAAGGTCTGCATATGCACAACAGTCATCATTGGGCTGGGTCATTTTTGCGCCTGCTGAACGCTGAGCCTGCTGCCCCGGAAGCCTTGCCGCCGCCTGCATTTTCTCCGCGCATTAGCAGTAGCCGGGCGAGGTACTGAGTTTTAAAGTTATAAAGCAGGAATTGATAAACTGAGTGTATCGGAGATCAGGATTCACTATTAATTAAGGGGGCTTTGTGCGTTATCGACCGTCATCCCGACTCATCATTCTTTCACCTGAATATCGCGTTCTTCTTTTTAGTTTCTGCCATAAAGGTGATGCTCTGAGCGGAAAATCATACTGGGCGACACCGGGTGGCGGGCTTGAGGACCAGGAATCTTACGAACAGGCGGCTTTGCGCGAGTTATTTGAAGAAACGGGTTTGAGAAGAACAACGCCAGGGCCGCAGATAGCGTCGCGGGACTTCACCATGATGTTGCCCGATGGGGAGAATGTTCTTGCTAAAGAGCGTTACTTCATCATTTATGCAGAAAGATCAGATCCTGACGCCTCAGGATGGAGTCGCAATGAAAAGGATGTCATTCGCGGGCATCATTGGTGGACTTTAGAAGAGCTCATAAAGTCTGATGAAACGATCTTCCCACGCGACCTCATCATTAACCTGCTTAAAAGCAAATTAGCGGGTTCCTCAGCGCTTACGCCATCCTGATCCGACGTTCGCTAACCCGTCTGTTGAGGGGCAGTCTGACTCACAGGTGAGGGGTGATGAATGATGCATGTGCGGTACAGCACAGACGACCCCGTTTTTCGGGCTATCAGGCTACTGATCGGCTCATACTGAGCCGATCAGTAGAACGTAGCCGGCACGTTGAACTATTTTATTTACTGATTGCGTCAGCTACCAGGTTTGCTGCGCTGGCCAGTACATCTTTCCGCGCGGCTGCGTTTTTACCGTGCTGCGTGAAGTAGGTCGTCAGAATGATGGGGGCGTGATTCTTTGGCCAGATGACGGCAATGTCATTAGTTGTGCCATAGTCTCCGCTGCCGGTTTTATCTGCCACTATCCAGTCAGCCGGAAGACCCGCTTTAATGCTGTTTACACCCGTAGTATTGCCCTTCATCCAATCTGAAAGCTTTGTTCGTTGCTCTTCTTTGAGTGCAGGTCCCAGAACAAGCTTGTTAAGTGTGTCAGCCATCGCTGATGGTGTCGTTGTATCACGCACATCACCCGGAATTGCTGTATTAAGTTCAGGTTCCTTTCTGTCCAGACGAAAAACCGTATCACCTGTTGACCGGGCAAATTGGATGGCCTGCTGCGGGCCCCCCAGATAAGTGAGTAATTTATTCATCGCAGCGTTATCACTGTATTGCAACGCCGCAGCACTCAACTCAGCGACAGTCATGGATGAGTCGATATGTTTCTGGGTAATTGGGTTGTAATTAACCATGTCACTTTTATTTATATGAATTTTCTTATTAAGCAAACCAGGGTTACTTTCGCTTTTCTTTAATATCGCTGCAACCACCATCACTTTACTCGTACTGCAGAGCGGAAATCTCTCATTGCCTCGCCATGAATATTTTGAACCATCTGAGGTGTCAAGAACTGTCACGCCGAGTCTTCCACCTGATTGCTTTTCCAGTGTCTCAAACTGGCTTTTTAACGTTTGCTGGTCGAACGCAGCATAGGCTGAGACTGAGCAACCTGCAGCGGCGAGCAGTGCAATGCCGGCCAGGCTTGTTTTAAAATTCACCTTCATATTTTACCTTTTTCAGAAATCAATAAATCAGAGTGTGCTTGAGTTCACGCGGGAATAACTTCTCATCCCTTAAATTGCTTGCCTCAAAATAAATCAATTTTCCTGTAAGAAAAAACGGTATAAATTGATACCAGTCATAAGCATTTCTGGGGTCTGATGTGAAAAGTGACATCCCGCTCAATGCGCTGCGTGCGTTTGAAGCTTCTGCCCGACACCTCAACTTTACGAGGGCTGGCATGGAACTGTTCGTCTCTCAGGCGGCGGTCAGTCAGCAGGTCAGGCTGCTTGAAGAAAGATTAGGGTTGGTTTTATTTAAAAGGCTTTCACGGGGCCTTGAGCTGACCGATGAAGCCCGGTTACTTTTCTCCAAAATTTCAGAAGAATTTCATGGAATTGAAAAGGCTTATCGCCAGTTTGAAGGAGGGAAAGTCAGGGAGGCACTGACTATTTCCTGTGTGGGCACATTTGCACTGGGCTGGCTTTTACCAAAAATTGAAGATTTTCAGCAGAGGCATCCTGCTATCGAACTGAGTATCCAGACGAACAATAACGTTGTAAGCCTCGCCGGAGAGGGTGTCGATTTTGCTATAAGATACGGTTCTGGTAACTGGACGTCATCGCATAACCTGTTACTCATGGATGCGCCGCTAACGCTACTGTGTCGGGCTCAAACAGCGAAGAGACTGCTAAAGCCTGGTGATATATCCGGCGAGACTTTATTACGTTCTTATCGTCTGGAAGAGTGGGAAAATTGGTTTGCTGCGGCAGGCATCCCGCCATTCAGAATTAATGGACCTGTTTTCGATTCTTCACGCCTTATTATTGATGCCGTGATGATCACTGGCGGCGTAGCACTGGCTCCTGATGTCATGTTTCAACCGGAAATAAAGCAAGGCTTACTTGCCAGACCCTTTGATATTTATTCAGGACATGATGGGTACTGGTTAACGTGGCAGAGATCCAGAAAAATAACCCAGTCGATGCATATATTCCGGGAATGGATTATTCAGCAAATAATTACACCGTGATTTATCCAGTTCGATCTGTCATTACGTTACGCAGTTCCTCCCTGAGCCAGCTCAGCGGCATATCGTTATCAAAGCGTTTATGCCAAAGCAATGAAAGGGCGATTTCAGGCGTTGCTACTGGTACAGGACTGCAGCATAAGCCGTAATGAGTCACCCAGTCATCGGTCAGCCCGGCAGGGACGGTAGCCAGGGCGGGTGTGCGAACCAGCAGTGGAGGCAAAGAGGAAAAATGCGGCGTCACGTAGCGAATCGAACGTGCCTTTCCCACTGCTGCAAGCTGGTCATCAATGGCGCTCCAGGTCGCTCCACGATAAGAGACCAGCAGATGATCGTGCGCCACGTAATCCTCCAGTGTTAGTGGTGCAGGCAACGAAAGCTGTCGCGGGTGCCACACCGTACAAAATTCATGTGAGACAATCTTCTCGCGCCGCAGCGTGGCGAGCATATTATCACCCACTGAAATAGCAAGATCGATCTCTCCACGCGCGACCAGTTCCGCATCCCGAAAGGGATCGCTGGCTATGACCTGAAGCGTAACGCCCGGAGCGGTGCGCGAAATGCGCGTATACAGTTCTGGCATCAGCCAGCGTTCAACCCAGTCACTCATCCCCAGTCGGAAAACATGCGTCGCCTCAGAAGGCGTGAAGGATGCTGGCTGAAACAGAATGTTCTGCATATGCGCCATTAAAGGGCCCAGCTCAGCGATCAACGATTCAGCTCGCGGGGTAGGCTCCATGCCTCTCGCCGTGCGCACAAACAGGGGATCGCTGAACATCACCCGCAACCGGGCCAGAGCATTACTGACCGCAGGCTGACCCAGATGCAGCTTTACTGCTGCACGAGTAACGCTGCCTTCCCGCTTCAGAACTAACAGCACCGTCAGTAAATTCAGATCGATACGATGAAAATCATCTTCTTTGATAGTCAGCATCAGTTTAATCAATTTGAGTGATACAGGTTGCGTAAGGATACTGCCCACCAGGTTGTGATGACACTTTCCAGGAGAGAAATTGATGAAAATTTTACTAATACTGTTGACTTCACTTATCGCGTTCGGTTCTGTCCATGCTGCCGAACAGCCGTCTGCACTGGATCAGCAGGCGCCGGGCTATTACCGGATGAAGTTGGGGAAATTGCGCATTACCGCCGTTTCCGACGGCACGGTGACGATTCCTCTTGATACATTACTGACAAATATTTCACCGGATAAACTCAGCAAAGCAATGGCCACAGACGCAATAACGCCGCAGGCCGAAACATCGATTAACGCCTTTGTCATAGACGATGGCAAACAGCGAATCTTAATCGATACCGGAGCCGGCGAGCTATTTGGTCACCATGGCGGCCATCTGCTGACTAATCTGGCAGCCGCTGGCTATCCGGCAGAGTCGATCGATGCCGTGCTTCTGACCCATATCCATGCCGATCACTCAGGCGGTGTCTCGCGTGCAGGCAAGCCTGCCTTTCCAAACGCCGGGGTGTTCGTCGATAAACGGGATGTCGATTTCTGGCTTGATCCGGCTAATGTCAGCAGGGTGGAGGCCAGTCAGACTCATACCTTTGCTGAGTCTGAACGGACGCTTCGCCCGCTCATCAATGCTGGCCTGCTTAGAACGTTCATGGCGCCAGCCACCTTACCGGGAGGAATTCGCGCTGAGTCGACAGCCGGTCACACACCGGGCAGCGTACTTTATCACGTAGAGAGTGAAGGGCAGACACTGGTATTGTGGGGCGATATCATCCATGCCAGAGCAGTGCAAATGCCCGATCCGGAAGTAGCTATACACTTTGATGTCGATCAGAAACGGGCTGTCACTACACGTGAAAGGGTACTGAAACAGGCTGCTGATAAGGGCTACTGGGTCGCTGCGGCGCATATCGCCTTCCCTGGTATGGGCCATGTTATGCACGAGGGTGATGCTTATCGCTGGGTGCCTGCTAATTACACCACGCAGCTCGGACAGTAAGTTTTTACCGAGGCTAACCATTGCAGTACGTTATAAATAATTGGTTTAGTTAAGCGTGTCAGGCGGACTTATCCGTCACAAGCTCAAAACTAAGCAGGTTGAGCCATCACCGGGCATCCATTCCGGATGCCCCTTAAATTCACTCTTTTATCGTACTGCCTCTGGCACCAGGCCTAAAGGCATGCTCTTTTGCACGCCAGGCGATGATAAACGCAACAGCCATAAAGGCCAGCAGCGCCCAGGGGAAAGAGACCGCACCGGCATTATTAAGAAGCAGACCTCCAATGACGCCACCGCTGGCGATAGCCAGATTCCATGCGGTTGTCACCATCGCCTGAACGACATCGACATGATTGCCTGCCGCGTCAGCAGCGGCCGTCTGCATCTGAGTGGATGCGCCACCAAAGGACCATCCCCATACGATGACAGCCACATAGACCACTATCTGTTCCCGCATGCCTGCGGCCAGCGCCATAGAAACCGCTGCCAGTGCCACAAGGCTGAGCAGAACCAGATTGCGCAGATGGCGATCCACCAGCATGCCGGTAATCCAGATGCCAGCCAGTGCTGCAATGCCAAACATCAGCAGAATAAGCCCAACGTTTTCGGTCAGCCCCGACAACTGCAGAAACGGCCCGATGAACGTATAAAGAATGTTGTGAGCCGTCATCCACAGAAAGATAACCGCCAGAACGGGTCTGACGCCGGGCATACGGAAAACCTGCCATACCGGCAATCGACGGTCAGCCTGCTGGCCCGGCAAGTCAGGAACCGCGACCCATGTCCAGATAAAGAGAATAATGGCCAGTGCTGCCATGATCCCAAAGGAGACTCTCCATCCCATCATACTGCCCAGCCATGCGCCTGCCGGGGTTCCCAGCGACAGGGCAACCGGTATTCCGACCATCGCAATGGCCAGCGCGCGGCCCTGCAACTCAGCAGGAACGAGGCGGCGCGCATAGCCCGCCAGGATTCCCCATGCAAGTCCGGCAGCCACACCGGACATGAAGCGGGCTGCCATCGTCAGCCAGTAGCTGGATGAAAGGGTGGTAACGGTGTTGAAAATCAGGAATGTCCCAACGGCAAGCAGCAGCACTTTTTTACGTCGCCATCCACTGGTCAGAACCGTTAACGGGATCGCCGCCAGCAGCGATCCAAGCGCATAGATGCTGACCAGCTGGCCTGCCATGACCTGAGAAACACCCAGCCCTTTTCCGATCTCCGGCAGCAGACCCGCCGGAAGGGTCTCGGTCAGGATGGCAATAAAGCCTGTCATGGCAAAGGCCAGCAGGGAAGCCAGAGGCAGGCCTCGGTGTGTTGTGGTTTCACTGAATGCGGTATGGGCGTGCACGTTGAGTCCTTTTTTAAGTTTGTAACGCTTAAAAATTGAGAAAATCCGTGTAGTCACGGGTGGGTTGATATACATAACGATCGGTATATATATTCGAAACTATAGGCCGTTACGTAGCTTGTCAAGCACATATGTATCGATTAGTATTTATCTAAGGCAAGTTTAAAAAGGAACGGATATGGCTCAGATGGGACGTCCACGAACATTTGACCGTGACGCGGCAATTCGTCAGGCAATGACACTTTTCTGGCAGCATGGTTACGAGTCCACTTCGCTTGCCATGCTCAAGGCGAATCTTGGTAACGGTATCACCGCACCCAGTTTTTACGCCGCGTTTGGGTCTAAAGAGGCGCTATTCGAAGAGGTTGTCGAATGCTATATGACGACATATGGTCAGGTGAACGATTGTCTTTGGGACGACACGCTTGAACCACGACAGGCTATCGAACTCGCGTTGCGGCGTTCCGCAAAGATGCAGACCGATCAGGGGCATCCCAGTGGTTGCCTGATCGCGCTATCCGTCAATACCTGTTCACCTGCAAACGCACACATTCGTGAGATTCTGGCAGCGCAACGCGCCAGGACCAGAGCGGGATTTTTGCGATGTGTTAACAGCGCGAAAGAGGCGGGAATTCTGGCTTCCGATACAGACGTGCAGGCACTGGCCAGGTTCTTTCACAGTTTTGAAATCGGCCTGTCTACCGAAGCCCGCGATGGTGCAACCGGTAAAGAACTTGATGCGGCGGTATTAACCGCCATGAAGACCTGGGATGCCGCTGTCCTTAACGCTGTTGATTGACAGAAAACGACGCCCAGGCTTAATACGACGCGTGTTCCTCTCAGAGGGCAGTTGTGCGTGAACGTAATACCCGCCGTTCTCAATAAGGAAAAGACGCGTCGTGGCAATCAAGCTTATTGCTGACGCGAAAACGTGGGCGCGAAACATCAAACGAGATGTGCATGCGGTATGGCTGGCCGCACGCGATCCCCTTACGCCGTTGGTTGCTAAAGTGCTGGCGTTGATCGTCGCGGCTTATGCGGTTTCACCCATCGATCTGATACCCGACTTTATTCCCGTTATTGGCTATCTCGACAACCTGATCATTGTACCGCTGGGGATCATGCTGGTGGTGCGTCTTATTCCCCCCGAGGTGATGCGCGAACATCGTGAAACTGCAGCGCAAGCCAGTGAACGTCCGGTCAGTCGTGTAACGGCTGGGATCTTTATCGTGATATGGATTGTTTGTACCACCGTACTGTTCAGTCAGATCATGGCTGCGTTCAGGCATCATTTTTTCTGAAAGCACGGTAGTCGATTTTCCAGGCATTCAGCTTGTTATATAACGCCGTGCGTGAGATCCCGAGCAGTTGCGCCGACTGACGCAGATTCCCCTGTTGTTCACTGACAACCTGTAAAATGTGCATGCGCTCCAGGTTTTGCAACGAGGGTTGACTATCCCCGGACGCATCACTGGCTAAGACGTCCTGCAGAGATTCAGGCAAATCGGCTCGGGTAATCTCTAATCCTTCACTCAGGTTGATGACCCGCTCGATGACATTTTCCAGCTCGCGCACATTTCCCGGCCAATCCCAGGCTTGCAGACAGGCCATTGCGTCAGGCGCGACCACCGGCGGAATACGCTTTATACGGGTACAGAGTGCCTGAATAAAGATGTTTACCAGCTCCGGAATGTCTTCGCGACGATCGCGTAGCGGCGGGATTTCCAGTGAAATCACATTAAGACGATAATAGAGGTCGCGCCGGAAGGCGTTTTTCTCCACGGCGTCCAGTAAGTTGCAGTGGGTTGCCACGATAATGCGCACATTCACTTTCACTGGCTGCGCCGCGCCGATACGCAGCACTTCGCTCTCCTGTAAAACCCGTAATAAGCTGGTTTGCGCTTCGAGTGGCATCTCACCAATCTCATCCAGAAAAAGGGTGCCGCCGTCAGCCAGTTCAAATTTGCCCGCTGAACCGCCACGCCGTGAACCCGTGAAGGCACCATCGGCATAGCCAAACAACTCGCTTTGCACCAGATCCCGCGGTAATGCGCCGCAGTTCAGGGCGATAAATGCTTCCTGCTGGCGCGGACTGGCATTATGAATGGCCTGAGCAAATAACTCTTTGCCGGTGCCGCTTTCACCGCTGAGCAACACTGTGCTGTCGGTACGACTGCTGATACGTGCCTTGTGTATCGCCTGCTGCAGGCGGGGTGAATGGCCGCGAATCATCTCAAACGTGTAACTGGCGCTGACACCCATTACCCGTCGCGTAATGGCGCGAATACGCTGATTTTCACGCAGTGACAGTACCCGCCCGCCATCCGGTGCGGGCATCAACGATATCAGGCAGGAGAGGGGAGCGAGGCCGTCAGGCCGGAACTGCAGTTCGAGGTCATTACAGAAAGGCATGGAAAGCAGCGATCCGCTCTGCGGCTTGAGCAGTTCATCAATCGGAGTATCGCGTGGATCCAGCCCGCTGAAAATCTGGCGCGCATAGCGGTTAAGCGTTTTGATGCGCCCCTGTTTATCACAGACAATGACACCTTCATTCAGCGTCTCAAGAATGGACTGCTGTTCAGCCAGCAGGCGTCGTAACATCAGTTGCTGCCCGACAGCTTCCGCCGCCGCCTGTACGGTACCGAGCGTGTGGGCGTTAAAATTATCCGGCGTGGCAGTCAGCGTCAGCACGCCAATCAACTGTCCATTTTCATCGCGCACCGGTGCCGCAGCACACTGGCGGCGACGTTTGCGCAGATCAAATTTCCAGTTCTCACCGCTCAGCACATACACCAGCCGCTGTTCAATCAGGCAGCGCGCAGTACAGTTAGTGCCCAATATCTCTTCACGCAGAATACTGCCGACGGGTGTCAGGTCGGCACCGCAATAATGCAGCGTCACGCCCTGGGCGTCGGTGAGGTTTATGTGCCCGTCCGGATTATAGGCGAGCAAATTTTCCATAATGCTGCGCGCAACAAGTATCAGTTCAGCATTGTTCTCAAGAATTGCTGTCAGCTCACTGGCTGGCGGGGCGGTATAGCTAAAACAGTGGGGATCGATAGCGTACTGCTGCGAGCGCTGCCAGGAGTGCAGAATGGTTTGTCGCAGCGCTGGCGGTTGTTCGCCCTGGGTAAAACGCTGCCAGCTCTGCCATAGCAGAGCGTCCCAGCTATCAGCGCCTTCCCGATCCGGCAGGCTGAAAATCGCATCACTCTCATCCCGTAATAACAATTGCTGATTCACCGGCTACTCCCTCTCAATTTAATGTCCATTTTATTGACATGTTAAGTTGACATGTAAACTTTGTTGCCATTTTGTGACGTGGCGCTGTGGCAGCGCTCACAAAATTTGCCGGATTTCGGTTGGCATCACCTTTGCAACAGGGGTTGCAACGACATAAATCCAACAAGCCAGGGGAAATAAGTGGTTATGCGCAAACATAATTTACGGCTGATTCTGTTTATCTGTGCCATTGCTTCACTGAGTGGCGTGATTCTGGGTTATGACGCTTCCGTGATTTCAGGGGTCATCGATCCGCTGACAGAACATCTGAATTTAACCCCGTGGGAAAGCGGCTGGGCGGTGTCAAATGTCATTCTTGGCTGCATCGTCGGTGCATGGGGCGTTGGCTTTATTTCAGATCGCATCGGCCGCAAATCGACCTTAATTGTCACCGCCATACTCTTTTTGATCTCTGCGGTGGGCGCTGCGCTGGCCAGTTCGCTGACGGATTTCGTTATATGGCGACTCACCGGCGGGCTGGCGGTCGGAATGGCTTCTGCGATTACGCCGCTTTATATCGCGGAGATTTCGCCGAAAGACTGGCGCGGACGGATGCTGGGCCTGCAGCAGATGCTGATGGTCGGCGGACAGGTAACGGTCTATATCGTGAATTACCTGATTGCACGCGGTATGCCGCATCAGTGGATTGTCAGTGAAGGCTGGCGCTGGATGCTGGCCTCGGGCGTTGTGCCCTGTTTGCTATTCCTGCTGCTGGTGCCGTTCATGCCAGAGTCGCCGCGCTGGCTGGCACTGAACGGCAAAAAAGAACGTGCCCTCGCCGTGCTGACCCGTCTTTCAAATGCCCGGCACGCCGAGCGGCTGCTACAGGAAATCCTGACGGCAAATCGGGATGACAACATCCAGACCAGTCAGCGCGGCATCCTGCGTGATGCGCGCGCCCGCTATATCCTGATGATTGGCTGTGCCATTGCTATTTTGCAACAGATCTCAGGTATCAACATCCTGCTCTATTACGCGCCGTCACTCCTGCAAAACATCACCGGCAGTACGCAGGCTTCCCTGTTTCATAGCATTTTCCTTGGCCTTGCGCTGCTGGCAGGCGTGGCCGTTTGTCTGAGTACCATTGATCGTCTGGGCCGGACGCTGCTGCTGCGCTGGGGGGCACTGGGATGTGCGCTCTCAATGGCCTTCACTGCCTGGGCTTTTATCGCCGATGCAGGTGGCATGCTGCCGGTGATTGGGCTGTTAGCCTTCGTGCTGATATTTGGCCTCTCATGGAGCCTGGGTGCCTGGCTGTTGATCTCAGAAATCTTCCCTAATCGTATACGCGCCGTGGCGATGGGCTTTGCCTTTGCCTCCATGTACGTCGCGAATTTTATCGTTACCCAAAGCTTCCCAATGATGAACCGCAGCCGGGTGCTGATGGAGCAGTTTCATGGTGCCTTCCCGCTGATGCTGTGTGCAGTGGGATGTGTTATCGCATTCTGGTTTGTCCGCCGTTTTTTACCGGAAACCCGGGGCGTTTCGCTGGAGCAAATTGAACCGCTGATGCTCTCCAAATCCCGTCGTTTCGCCGCTGATGCGCAGCGACCTGATCAAAACCCTTCCTCGCCCGCCTGGGCTAAAGCGAAATAATAAGGAGTTTCTATGAACCATCAAACAGTGCGCGTGGGTTTAATCGGCGCAGGGCGCATGGGCAGCTTCCATGCAGAAAATCTGGCCTGGCGTGTGCCTGGTGCTACTCTGGCGGCGGTGGCCGATCCGTTTCCTGGCGCGGCGGAAAAGCTCGCCAGCCGGCTTGGGGTGAGCAAATCATACAGCGATCTGCATGCGCTGCTTCAGGATGATGAAATTGACGCCATTGCGATTGCCGCGCCAGCGCGGACGCATGCGGAGTGGGTGATTGCCGCGGCCAGAGCTGGCAAACATGTGTTCTGCGAAAAGCCTATGGCTGTCACGCTGGAAGAGGCTGATCGCGCCATCGCGGCGGCAAAACAGGCCGGCGTTGTGTTACAGGTGGGCTTTAATCGCCGCTTTGATTCCGGGTTTGCGGCAGCGATTGCGGCGGTAAAAAACGGTGAAAATGGCACGACGCAGCTTAGCCGCTCTGTGACCCGTGACCCGGGCCTGAACGATCCTGCCCCGATTCCGCACTGGACAATCTTCCTTGAAACGCTAATCCACGATTTTGACACGCTACTGCACTTCAATCCTGGCGCAAAGCCGGTAGAAGTCTATGCGCTGGCCGATGCGCTGGTACGGCCAGATTTTAAAGACAAAGGACTGCTGGATACCTCAGTTGTCACTATTCGCTTCGACAACGGCGCTATTGCTATTGCTGAGGCTAACTTTCAGGCGGTCTATGGCTATGACGTGCGCGGCGAAGTCTTTGGCAGCAAAGGCATGCTTCAGGCGGGCCACATTAATGCCAATCACTGTGTGCGTTACACCGCCAGCGGAATAGCGGTCGATACGTCGAGGCTGGATTCAGATCTGCTGCGTGAAGCTTATGTGGCTGAAATGACAGAGTTTGCCCGCTGTATTCGCAGCGGTGAGACGCCTCGCGCCACCGGAGAAGATGCACGTAACGCACTGGAAATTGCGCTGGCCTGTATTGAATCTGTGCAGTGCAACCTGCCCGTTAAGCTGGGAGTTCGCTGATGGCCGGTTATCAACTTTCCGTATGCGCTGAAATGGTTTTTCTGGAACTGCCATTTGTTGAGCGCGTAAAACGCATTCACGAACTGGGTTTTGGCGTCGAAATCTGGGGGTGGGCCAATAAGGATATTGATGCGCTGGTGTCGACCGGTGCGCGCTTTACCTCTATGACCGGTTACCTGAGCGGCAACCTGACGGATGAGGCGGAAATACAGCTGTTGCTACAGAGTGCTGAAGCGTCGCTGGCGGTGGCTGAACGTCTCGGTTGTCCGGTACTGAATTTGCACGGCACCGGGCTGGATGAGCGCGGCTTGCCGGTAAAACCTGTGGAAACGGTAACGGGCGCAATGTGGCTCAGGGCCGCCGATACGCTGCGCCAGGTTGCGCTACTGGGCGAACGTGCAGGACGGGTTTTCACCCTGGAGAACCTTAATCTGCCGGTTGATCATCCGGGCACGCCCTTTGCCCTGGCCTCTGAGACACTGGCGCTGGTTGAAGCGGTGAACAGCCCGGCCCTGAAGATGAATCTCGATCTCTATCATGCACAAATTGGCGAAGGCAATCTGATTGAACTGTTGCGGCGCTGCGGTTCAGCGATCGGGGAAATACAGGTTGCCGATGTCCCGGGGCGTCAGCAGCCCGGCACCGGAGAAATTAATTACCGTGCTATTGCCCAGACGCTACAGGAGATGGGTTACAGCGGCACCGTCGCCATGGAGGGCTGGGCCAGCGGCGATAGCACGGTAGCTATCCAGCAGTTCCGCGATCACTTTACGTTGTAAGCAGCATGCGTCGGGTATTTGCCTGTTACCCGACGCAGAAATAGTCAGTGAAAACAATAACAACCTCAACCCTACAGGAAAACACTATGAACATCAGAAACCTTCTTCTTTGCTTTTGCTCCCTGCTATTGAGTTTAAGTGTTAGCGCCAAAACGCCGACCGTTGGCGTCGCGCTGGCTAACTTTGATCTTAACTTTGTCTCGATCCTGCGCACTCAGATGCAGCAGGAACTCAATGCCAGCCAGCTCAACAGTCAGTTTGTCGATGCCAAAGGCGATGTCGCACTACAGGTTCAGCAGGTCGATGACTTTATTAACCAGGGCGTGGACGCCATTATCCTCAATCCGGTTGATACCCAGGGCGTTTTACCCATGATCAATGCGGCAAAACAAGCCGGTATTCCGCTGGTTTTTGTGAACCGAAAACCGGAAGTGAAACTACCCGCAGACATGGCGTATGTCGGCTCTGATTCAGCGCTGGGTGGTGACATGCAGATGGAAGCACTGGCCAAAAAAATGAACTACAAAGGCAATGTTGCGATACTGATGGGCGCGCTGTCGAATGAAGAGGCCCGTGAGCGCACCCGCGCCGTGGAAGCGGTGATCGGCAAATATAAAAACATGAAAGTTATTGAAAAGCAGACGGCGAAATGGCAACGCAATGAAGCGGTCGATGTGGTGTCTGGCTGGCTGCTGAATCAGCGCCCGATTGACGCCATTGCTGCGAACAACGACGAGATGGCCATTGGTGCCATCATGGCGTTAAGCCAGGCGAAGAATGACAAAATCCTTGTGGCGGGTATTGACGGAACCCCGGACGGTCAGCAGTTCATTAAAAACGGCAAGATGGCACTGACCATTTTTCAGGATGCGAAAGGGCAGGCCACCGGCGCCGTTCAGGTGACTAAAGCCCTGCTGAATAAGCAAAAGGTAGAGACGCTTAACTGGGTGCCTTACAAGCTTATTACACCTGAAAATTACCAAAGTTTTACTGCTGAAAATTCAAAATAGTTTTTCGGTTAACATTTTTCTCACTCGCACATCATCCATGAGAAGGTGAATCACCCTGACGGAGAAATAATGAATATGCGCGCGGGTTCAGGATCGCTCTAAGTAAAAAGCGGTAAGTGGTCAGGACCGTGCGCATATTGCCAGTTTACCTTTCTTACATTTTCATGCCCATCAGCGACCCACTGCTGTTTATTCAGGACGCGCATGATGTTCTGTTCCAGAGCGGCAGCCCTGATGGACGGCTTCTCTACCGTTCTATCAGAGTGCCAGGTCAGGATAACGTGAGCACCAGGCCACGATGCATTCCCCCACATAGTCGGCATCTTTATTATCCGACAGGAGGTGATCGGCACCGTGCAGGGCAATGAAGCTTTTCGGATGCCGTGCCGATCTGAATATATGCTCAGCCTGCTCTATCAGAACCGTATCATCTTCCGGCGCGTGAAAGACAAGAAGGGGCTTATTCATGCTGAAAACTTTTTCCGCTACTTTCTGATGTAACCGCGGGCCGGGTCCGCCTGTTGATCGATATTGCTTCGCCTTATCCGCTCTTTTACTGGACGTTCTGCCCGGTTGCGGTGGCGATACAGATTCACGGACTGCGGGACTTTTCAGCGCCACTGATCAGGCCAATGCCAGCCAGAATAATGACGGCAGACACGATGATGTGCAGATCCAGCGTTTCCCCCATGAACATGACGCCGCCCAGCACGGCCAGACAGGGAACGCTCAGCTGGACGGCTGAGGCCATCGTGGAGGAAAGACCGGGCAGGACCGAGTACCAGACTACGTAGGCAAGGGCAGACGTGATGGCGCCTGAAGTCAACGCCAGCAGGATACCGGCACTCTCTGCATGGGCATCATGCCGGTTCAGCAGCATTAACAGCGCAGCAAAGGGCGCTGCCATCAGAAAATTGCCGGCGGTGGCCGCAGTTGCGTGCCTGACTTTTTTACCGGTAATACAGTAAGCTGCCCACGCTGCGCCAGATATCACCATCAGCAGTGCCGCAGAGGGTGATGGCGCTCTGGCTGTCGGGAACAGTAAAATGCCTATCCCCGCCACGGCCATCGCGACCCCTGTTGCTTTAAGCACCGTCATTTTTTCACCCTTACAGAGCCCCCATGCCGTCATAATCAGCTGAACCGTGCCGAATAAAAGCAGGGCACCTGTTCCGGTATCTATCGCAACATAGGCCACCGAGAAGGCAAATGCATACGCTGACAGCAGCGATGCATTGACCCAGCTGAATTCCGGATATCGCCGGGGGCGGGAGCCCAGAAGCATAAGACCCAGCATTACCGCGCCACCGACGATCCTGAGCCCGCTAAAGCTGATGGGATCGATGTGCTGCTGTTGAAGTGCAAGGCGACAAAGCACTGAATTAGCCGCAAAAGCCACCATTGCCAGTGCAACCCGGCTGTACATAGGCATTCCTTCATGTTCAGAAATAAGGGAGTCAGGACGGTAAATTACGTAATAACCTGATCACCTTCAATGAGCATCCCTTTACCGATAATCCATCGGTTAGGCGAGGTGGCTATGACGGACTGATGGATCTTTTCAAACTGGGAAACGGAGCCGGAACCGCTTACGGTGATTACGTAGCGCACGATTTCCCGTCCCGGTGTTCCTGTGATTTCCAGACCCAGAAAGCGATTCACATCGAGCGTACCTGACGTCATGATCTTCAGCCTGTCGAGATGCACTTTTTCTGCTCGCGCCGCCATGACATAAGATGCGGTCAGGCAGGCATTAAACGCGGCCAGAAGTAGTTCCTGAGGGCCTGGTGCGGAACCGCTGCCGCCCAGCAATTCAGGTTCATCAGAATAAAGGCGGTGTCCTTCGCCGTGGAGTGTCTGGCCATTGACGACGGAGGCATGACAAACCGTCTCACTTTTCAGTCCACCCTGCCAGCACGTACTGACGCTGAAAACCGCCTGTCCGGGAGCCTGTTCAGCTGAACAGTCCCCCGGCTGATGATGCAGCGGGACCGGTACAGCCTTATTCGTGTATGTGTCCATTTGAATGACCTTTCTGGCCCGGACCCAGGGGGCCGGGCCGGGTAAAATCAGGCATTACGGCCAGCCATCACCCCACCATCAACGTCCCATACAGCACCGGTGACCCAGCCGGCTTTGTCAGACAGCAGGAAACACACGGCTTCAGCAACGTCCTGCGGTGTGCCGACACGTCCAATCGGATGGAAGCTGTCAAAGCTGTTCATTACGCTCTTAACGTCATCTTTGGGAATAAAGCCTTCATAGATTGGCGTATGAACCACTGCCGGGGAAACAGCGTTCACGCGGATCCCTTTTTCACCCAGTTCAACAGCCAGATTTTTTGTCAGGGCATGAAGTCCGGCCTTCGCCATGGAATAGGCGGATGACGGCGTTGCGCCGATAGCCTGCTGTGCCCACATAGAACCGATGTTCACGATAGAGCCTTTGATATTCCCGCTCACCATATTGCGGACCACGTCACGGGTAATGAAGAATGACGCACGGTTAATGGACATATACATGTCGTAATCCGCTTCTTCATGTTCGGTGAACGGTTTCGGGAAGAAAACGCCGGCAGCGTTAACCATCAGGCTGATATCTTTGTGCTCACGGTTGATGACGTCAGTCACGTGCTTCAGGCCTTCTTCTTTCATCAGATCGGCAATAATGATCGAGACCTGACCGTCTGCTGACAGCGTGCTGCGTGCCTGCTCAGCTTTATCCTGACGGTTCCCTACCAGAACCACGCTGCCGCCGTTTTTGAGCACCTGACGTGCGGTTTCAAAACCCATACCGCTTGTACCACCAACAACCAGAAGCTTTTTACCTGAAAATAATGCTGTCATCGTATACCTCGACCTTTAAATTAATTTATGGAGTAGCGGAATATGCCGCTCTCTCCCTGCCAGAAAGAGATTGCCATGTCAGCATGCGCTGCACGAGGCATAAGAACTAACCTAACGGGAAAGAAAAACTATCTCACTGCGCGGCAGTGTGGCAGCATAGAGGCCGGAGGAAACGTATGCGATCACTTAACAGGTTGAAATGGCTTCATGCTTTTGAGGCAACAGCGCGTCATGGAAGTTTTAAAGGGGCTGCTGACGAGCTGGGCGTAACGCCTGCAGCCGTTGGCCAGCTGGTCCGGGCACTGGAAGAGTGGGTCGGACATCCTCTGCTATTGCGTTCACGCAGTGGAAAAACGCGATTAACGCTGGTCAGTGAGGCTCAGGAGGCCTTGCAGGACATCTCACATGGTCTGGATGAGCTTGAATCAGGGCTGAACAAGCTGCGCGGGCGCAGAGCACGTTCAGTGATCCTGTTGACGGCTTCTCAGGTTCTGCTGATGAACTGGCTGATGGAGCGCCTGAACCGCTTTTCTGAGCAGCATCAGAACATCGACATCCGTTTTGACGTGACAGAAAGGTTGTCTGATGTGATCCACGGCGAAGCCGATCTTGGTGTGAGATGTGGACCTGGCGACTGGGCAGGGCTCAGCAAAACCTGGTTGATGGATGAAGAAGCCGTCATCGTCTGCAGCCCACGGCTTCTTGCGTCGGGCGTCCGCCCCTCGCCGCAGTGGCTCGCCAGCGAAAAACGGATACAGGACGATACCCCCCATCCGGGTGCCGGATTTCCTTCATGGGAAACGATTTTTGAACGCCTGAAGGCACCGCCTGCAGACACGACAAATTTACACATTAACTCAACGGCAGCCGCGATCATGACTGCGCTCAGCGGACGTGGCGTAGCGGTCGTCCGACGCGCACTGGTTCAGCAACTGATCGACACCAACCAGCTGATATTACTTTTCCCGGAGTATCGCTGGCCCCTGACGTGGTCTTATTATCTCGTTATGTCAGAGCACTCAAGGATGCGTCCTGAAGTTAAAGTGTTGCATGACTGGCTGGTTCAGGACGTCACAGATCTTCATACTGGAGATTAAGGTTTATCACTACGGCCTCTCTCATCACAGCCCATCGTATCCTCAAGCGTTTTGACCCGTTGTCAGACGGCTGCCGGCGTGACAGGGCATTCTTCTGCCGCCGGGCAAAAGCTTTATGGTGCGCGCTGGCTTCTGCTGCACGCAGCACATTGAGAAGAACAGCTATTTTCACCTGAGAAAGAAATTCTTTTCCGGTAGTCAAGATTATCTGAGTTGTCCACTCCTGGCAATCTTCCCATAATGCCCAACAGCAACAGGGTACTGCATGATGCGGTCGGGCAAATTTCCCACTGAAAATATTAAGCTGTATTAATTTATTGCGATGTCAGGTTACGGAGACCGTTTCCGCCACGACCTCCGACAGGCAATACCGTATGGCTTATCTGCAATTTACGCTGAACATCAGTGAAAAATATCGCTGCCGCTCGTTCCAAAGAACGGCTCGTGCAGGATGACGGCGTGCATGTGTGACATGGCGTTATGTCTGTCACTCAGTCGCATGCCTGCCTGACCTCACCGCTGTCTGACATGCTGGCGAACACTTCGCTTTAATTTTTTATTAACTACCGGAGATTATTATGCTTTTAGACTGGAATGGCCATCGCGATGAACTGCTTGGCGTAGTGGGCGAGTATGCAAAACTGCAACCAGAGTTCATGAAAGGCCTGATGAAAATGGATGCCGGTGCGTCGGCGATGGGGCATCTGGATAAGAAAACGCACGAACTGATTGCGCTGGCCGTGGCAATCACCACTCGCTGTGATGGCTGTCTGTCCGTTCATGTTAAAGCGGCAGCCAGACAGGGCGCTACGCGGGAAGAAATCGCCGAAGCGCTTGCCGTTGCGATTTCACTGAATACCGGTGCCGCACTGACCTACACGGCTCACGCACTTGATGCGTTTGATGCATTACCCAACGCATAAGCAACTGATGACGGCGCTTCGCACCCGCGTGCTGAGCGCCATCTTTTCTGAAATGGATATGACCATGTTAGTTAATCACGATTTCACTCGCCGGGCCTCTGTCAGACCCACAGATTATGACTGGGTCTCTTCGCCCCGGGCCGGAGTCGATCGTGTCATGCTTGATCGTACCGGCGCAGAAAAAGCACGTGCCACCAGCATTGTTAAATACCATCCGGATTCTCATTTTCCTGAACATCATCATCCGGATGGCGAAGAAATTCTGGTGCTCACCGGCGTGTTTTCAGAAGGAGAGCATCACTATCCTGCTGGCTGGTATATGCGCAATCCGCCTGACTCTGCGCATCAGCCATCAAGTGTCAGTGGTGCCACGATTTTTGTGAAACTCCGGCAGATGCAGCAGGGCGAACATACCCATTTAAGACTGGACACGAACGACAGTGATAACTGGCATAAAACTGTTGACGGTGAGGAGTGCCCGCTTTTCAGCAGTGCGCATGAAAATGTGTCGCTCCGCCGGTTTCATCCCCATCGCCCGATTCTGCCGGATGACCTGAACAGGGGAGCTGAAATTCTCGTGCTAAGCGGCACTCTTTATGAAAAGGGAGAGGTGTGGCCTGCAGGTAGCTGGCTCCGGTTTCCCGCGGGTGACATTCCTGGCCTCACTTCCGGAGAGACGGGTACGTTGATTTATCTTAAAACCGGCCATCTTGATCAGGTCGCGCTGACAGGAGCCCAGCATGAATGAACATGTGCAGGTCGCCATTATCGGCGCGGGCCTCAGCGGGCTTTATGCCGCTTACCAGCTTGCAAAGGCTGGTATCAGTTATGTGGTCCTGGAAGCGCGAGCGCAGACCGGAGGCAGGATCCTTTCCTGCGCTAACGAACCGGCTGACGCCGCACGCTCTGCGGACGCGGAAGGGCGGGTTGACCTTGGCGCAACCTGGATCTGGCCTGCTTTTCAGCCCCAACTGGCAGCCCTGACGACAGAGCTGGATATTGCGCTGATACCGCAGGCTGAAGAGGGCGACATGCTCTATGAACGCGCTCACCATCAGCCTCCCTCCCGCCATCCCGGCTATGCGTCGTCTCCTCCGTCTATGCGGATCGCCGGCGGGATGCGCCAGCTCACTGAGCGGCTGGAGGCGCGGATAGCGGCTGAGCAGGTTGTCACCGACGCCCGCGTCATGCGCATTGAACGGACCGTCAGTGAGGTTCAGGTTCATACCGTTTCGTCTGACGAACGCGGTCGCATGTTTACGGCGCAGACCGTTCTGCTCGCGCTTCCGCCTGCTCTCGCTGCCGGTATCGAATACCTTCCGGCACTCCCTGCCGGTTTAGCCGGTGAGTGGGCCGGAACCGGCACCTGGATGGCCCCTCATGCCAAATACGTGGCCATTTATGAGCACGACTTCTGGCGACAGGCGGGACTGTCAGGTGAAGCCCGGAGCAGCGTCGGCCCGATGGCTGAGATCCATGACGCCTCAGTTCCCGGCCGGGTTCATGCCCTTTTCGGCTTTATCGGCATCCCGGCACGGTCCCGCTGGACTACCAGTGAAGAGAACCTGAAGGCCTTATGCCGGGCGCAGCTCACCCGGCTGTTTGGTGAGAAAGCCTCAAAGCCCGTGGCTGAATACTTCAAGGACTGGGCAGATGATCCCTTTACCGCCACGGAAAAAGATTTACTTATTCAGGCCGGACATAGCGTGCCTGCGGCTTATGCCGATCGGGGACCCTGGGCGGACTGCCTGCGCGGAATAGGCAGTGAATGGTCAGCGCAGTTTCCGGGATACCTTGCAGGCGCAGTTGAGGCCTCACTGGAGGGCGTCAGGCAGGTGCAACAAAGCATCGCCCAAAAGAACTGAGCATATATGGCTTGCGGCCTGAATCAGCACGCGCCAGTTTCCCGTTTCTGAATACAGGCTGGAGAATAACGATGACCCGACACTTTGATTACATTGCAATTGGCGACGGCAGCGCCGGAATCGCCTCCGTAAATCGCGCGGCTGCACATGGACAGAAATGTGCCCTTATTGAGAAAGGGCCCATCGGCGGAACCTGTGTGAACGTGGGATGTGTGCCAAAAAAAGTGATGTGGTATGCCGCACAGGTGGCAGAAACCCTCCGCACTTACAGTCCCGGTTATGGCTTCAGCGTGTCGGGATGGGAATTTGACTGGGCTACGCTGGTGAAAAATCGCAGCGAGTATATTGAACGCATTCACGGTTCCTATGATGCGGTGCTCAGCAGGAACGCAGTTGAAGTCATTCACGGAACAGCCCGTTTCACAGGCCCCCGCAGCATTGAGGTCAATGGCGAAACGCTGACGGCCGATCATATTCTTATCGCCACCGGCGGGCACCCCGTTCGTCCTTCTGTACCCGGCGCAGAGCTGGGCATTGACTCGGATGGGTTCTTTGAACTGAGCGCACTGCCTCGCAGGGCAGCCGTCATCGGCGCTGGCTACATTGCCGTTGAACTGGCGGGCGTGCTGCATTCTCTCGGGACGGAAACACATCTTCTTGTTCGAGGTGATAAACCTCTGCGCCATTTTGACCCCCTCCTCGGGGATACCCTGGCTGCCATGATGGAAGAATCCGGGCTCCGCCTCCATCGTCAGACCGTTACCACGTCACTCTCAGAAGAGCCGGATGGTTCTGTCGTAGTGGTCACGGCTTCAGGAGAAAAGATTGTAGTGGATGTCGTGATCTGGGCAACCGGCCGCAAACCCAATACCTCTGGCTTAAACATCAAAGCAGCAGGGGTGGCGCTCAGTGACGAAGGTTACGTCACTGTGGATAAATATCAGAATACCTCTGCGGAAGGCATCTATGCCGTTGGTGATATAACCGGTCAGCTTGAACTCACACCGGTTGCCGTTGCCGCCGGTCGTCGCCTGGCTGAGCGCCTGTTCAACAACAGGCCGGATGAGCATCTGGATTACCAGAATGTCCCCACTGTCGTATTCAGTCATCCACCTGTCGGCACTGTCGGACTTACTGAACCCCAGACTCGTGAAAAATTCGGCGACCAGAACGTTAAAATTTACAGTGCGTCATTTACCGCGATGTTCACTGCAGTAACGTCCCACCGTCAGGCGACAAAGATGAAGCTGGTATGCGCCGGGCCCGATGAGAAGGTTGTGGGTATTCACGGCATCGGAGAAGGTATGGACGAAATCCTTCAGGGCTTTGCGGTGGCCCTCAAAATGGGCGCAACCAAGCGGGATCTGGACAATACCGTGGCAATTCATCCCACCGCTGCCGAAGAGTTCGTCACGATGAAGGGCTGAGCGGATAAATAGCCGCCGAATGTGGCTCTGCCCAATCGGTGACCAAATTTGCGCTTCCCGGCAGCCTCACGGCACCTGCGCGGCAACCAGTTTTACATATCAGAGAGTGGGGTAAAAATGAATACATTCAAGGCAATGCAGATTACCGAACCTGGCAGAATGGAGATGGTAGAGCGTCCTGTGCCGGAACCCGGTCACGGCGAGGTTCTGCTGAAGGTGGAGGCCTGTGGTATCTGCGGCGCGGATGCAGGTGCAGTTGAAGGCTTTGAAAAAAGCACAACCTATCCGCGCATTCCCGGCCACGAAGTGGTGGGCCGCATCCTGGCATTGGGGCAAGGGGTGCCCTCATATCTTTCTCCAGGGCAGCGGGTCGGTGTAGGGCGCCTGGGGGGATACTGCGGCGAGTGCGAGCAGTGCCGGCAGGGTAAGTTTGTTCTGTGTACTGACCAGCCCGTCACCGGCAGCTCCTGTGATGGTGGCTATGCGGAAATGATGCTGGCACGTGCCACGGGTCTGGTGATCATTCCCGACGAGCTTCAGGCAGCAGAGGCCGCTCCGCTGCTTTGTGCAGGCATTGCCACTTTCAACGCGCTGAGCAGGTCAGGCGCCCGACCCGGCGATACAATTATTGTTCAGGGTATCGGTGGTCTGGGTCATCTGGCCATACAGTATGCACAAAAAATGGGCTACCGGGTTATTGCGGTCGGACGCGGTAGTGACATCCGGCAGGATGCCCTGAACTTAGGGGCACATCAGTATATTGATACGTTACAGTCAGACGCCGTGGCAGAAATCAAAAAAGTGGGTGGCGCGCAGGTTATCCTGACCACCATCACTGACAGTGAAGCGGCTTCAGCACTGGTAAAAGCACTCGCGCCACAGGGTAAATTTTTGGTCGTGGGCGCAGGCAGTTCCCCGCTTTTAATCATGCCCGGCGTGATGGTCGGAAACGAGTTAAAGCTGGAGGGCTCTCTTACCGGTACGCCTTACGAAACGGAACGTGCCCTTAAATTCAGTCTGCTGACCAGCGTTCGCGCACAGATTGAAACCGCGCCGCTGGCTGAGGCTGAAGAAGCTTACCAGCATATGCGATCCGGTGATGTGAAGTTTCGTATGGTGCTCACAATGGATCTTTAACTTTTGTGAAAGATGTTTGCCCGATACACGACCCTTTGCTGGTGTTGGCACCCTGGTAGGTGTGCCAACTCTATAAGCGCTTATGCATGGCGGCGAGCATTGAAATAATGGACAGGCATCGTCTGAATAACGCGACAAGAGGCTTGATTTGAATAAGGTTGTATCGGTTATGTGTTGAGAACACAACAACGTCCTGAAAACGAGGAGGAAGCCTGGCGCAGAATGTCATAGCGGGTGTCTGTTTTTGCGCTTCCGGATTGCTCTCCTGACAGTCTAAACCCGCACTACACGGGCTTTGCCTGCATTACAAACCCACCAGCGTAATATGCTTTTTGGTTGTCAGCGCTTTATACAGCGCCTGTGCCAGGCTGCCGGGTTCCACGCCCGAATGAACCCCATCTGGGTCGGTCCAGAAAGATTTGATGCGCAGTATGGTGTTGATACTGGTGACACGCTCCATCTCCAGCACGGCCAGCACAGGATGGCGCATTTCGCCGTGTTCCTCTGTCGCGTCCGCCTCAATTACCGCGGCGCGGGATGCCTGACTATCGAAAATAACGTGGCAGCGTATGCTATTCAGGTTGAGCATACCGATGACTTCATAAAGGCACTCAACAGCCTCTGCACTGTAGGAGGCGGACGCAATAAACATAACAGATCCCTCTGACCCAAAACGTAGTGAGCAGCCAGCATAGGCGAACTCTAATCAGAGGAGAAGTTACTGTTTTTGAATGAGAAATGTAGAGTTCTAATGTTACGATAACGCGCGTTATTTTAACTCCAGTTTAGACTGGCACTATAAATAAACGAAGCGTAAGCGGCTCCTGGCGGTAGAGCGCGGATTTGACTTAAATAAACGCCAGCACATTGAAGACTAATCGTTCCAGTGAGGAATGTATTTACAGACGCGCTTAACGCTTTAAGGCCGTGTTTCAGCCATTTTACAGAATGAACATTAGATTAAGTTTAAGATTTATCGCTGTGTTAAGGCATCGATTCTTACTCTGACCATCATGTTTAATTAAAGGGCCTGTATGTGAAATCTGCTGATGACTCACTCGCGTTGCCTTCAGCGCACAAGCGTCACACACATGTGATGTCGGTATGCCTTGCTGCGGAATACCCTTAACCGAAGGCGGTTATGAAAGATGACGAGCCTGTCATCAGTAACAAGTAAACTCCTAATAATCATCTAATAATTTACTGGTATAGTGACGCACAAAAATAGTGACGGGAGTTTATTTATGCGGAAGAAATACAGAGGTTCTCAAATCCTTTTTCACTGGCTGACGGTTTTGCTGATTATTGTGGCCTACGCCACGATTGAGCTGCGCTGGATGGCGGAGAAGGGAACCTGGCAGCGCAATGTGGTGATGATCACGCACTTCTCCGCAGGCTTCTGCGTGATGATTCTAATGATGGCCCGTCTTTTCCTGCGCACCCGGACAAAAACCCCGCCGATCACGCCACCTGTTGCGCGATGGCAGACCGGTATTTCTCATCTGGTGCACACGCTGCTTTATACGCTCTTTGTGGTCTTACCGGTTCTGGGACTGAGCTCGCGTTTCCTGCGTGGCAAGGAGTGGGCCCTGTTCGGGATAAACATGCCTGTCGCGACGACTCCGGATCCCGTCACAGCCAGTATGCTAATTGACTGGCACGAAACCCTGGCGCCACTGGGCTACTGGTTAATTGGTCTGCACGCGGTAGCGGCTTTATTTCACCACTATTTTATGAAAGACGACACGCTGCGCAGAATGATGCCGTAACCACGCGTTTAACAATCCTGAGCGTGATGTCCTGGCAGCCAGAGGAAAGTAGCTTCTGGCTGTCAGTAATCAGACACTCACTCTTCTTCTGGTCGTGCCGTTTTTAGCTACAGTTGATATCACCACAATCAAAGCACAATGGTTTTACGATGCCGACATCTTTAACTGCCACGCTTTATGCGCGCCTGCGTTTGCTGCTCTCTATCACGGCCGGACTGATTTGTTATTTTTTGCTCTCAGATAACTTTGGGCAGATGCAGCGTTTATTGATTAGCTGGAACGTCTGGGCCTGGCTTTATCTCTGTATTCTCTGGTTTCGCATGTTGCGTACCGATGCGGCGGGGATCAAGCGGATTGCTCAGCAGCAGGATCAGAGTGCCGCGCTGGTGCTCGGCATTGTGATCGTCGCCTGTATGGTTAGCATTGTTGCCATTCTGAGTGAACTCCCCACGCTTAAAGGGCTCTCTGACACGCCGCGATTGCTGCATCTGCTGCTGACAGCCATGACGTTGATAGCCTCGTGGGCCATGCTGCCCAGCGCGTTTGCGATGCATTATGCCCATCAGCACTACCTTTACCGTAACAACGAGGTGAGTCCGCTGATCTTCCCGGATAAAACGAAGAATCCCGGCTACTGGGATTTCCTCTACTTCTCCTTCACCATCGCGGTTGCCTCGCAAACGGCGGATGTCGCCACCGGCACCACAGAAATGCGTAAACTGGCGCTGCTACAGTCTGTCATCTCTTTCATTTTTAATCTGGCTATTCTTGGGTTATCAGTAAATGTTGGGGCAGGGTTGCTTAACTAAGCTGTTTTATAAATCGACAGACGAGCGTCATTTTAACGGCATGACCTCGCGCAACCATCTTGTCACTTATCGTGATTATAACAATGTGTAATAAGGTGTTATCAGCCTCTTCAACAGACACCTGATGCCGTGTAAGTTCCTAAGTGTCTTACGCTTGTTGTCCCCATAATCCGATAAGGAGATAGAGAGTGAAAGTAACCGCAATGGTCACGACCAGCCTGTTAATGATGATGAGCAGTGTTCATGCTGAAGGTCTGACAACGGCAGAGGGTAAAAATCTCACCGTCAGTTTTGGCCGGCCTGCTATCAAACAGGTTCTCCACTACCGCAAAATGTATGACAAAAAGCCGTTTCCTGATGCTGAGATTTATTATTACGACAACGGGACGTATAAGATCATTTCTCAGGGCGAAAACCACTATGGCGTTTATGTTTTGCAGGGGAAGTTTGATGATGAAACCTTCACCGTGCGTTTTATCTCTTTGCCTTCTGCTGACTGGGGCAATAAAACGGCCTTTCACCAGTTAACCTTTATTAAAAGTGAGAAGCAGAACGTCTTTATTCAAAACGCCATTGTGGATACCGGCGAGGCCATCGCGCAGCAGAATGGCACCTATACTCAGGAAAAAAATACGGTTACCAATCCGGTCTCCACCCGCTGGGAAAACAAATAATCATCGGGTGGCAGCGGGTCTGCCGCCCTGATTCAACCTGATACAACCCCCCATCACTTTTTAAAGCTCCTGAGGCGTAAAAATGGACGATGCTTTACCCCTGCTGGATGTTAAGGACGTTGCTTTTTCAGTCGGGGACCGTCAGCTACTGCGACCGGTGTCTCTGCAGTTACATGAGGGCGACTGCGTGTTACTGACCGGACCATCCGGCAGCGGAAAAAGTACGCTCCTGAAAATTATTGCTTCGCTTCTTACCCCCACTTCCGGGCAACTTATTTTCAGGAACAGTGACATAACCACGTTGAAAGCAGAGGCCTATCGGCAGCAGGTGTCGTACTGTTTTCAGACGCCGCAGCTGTTTGGCCAGACGGTTTATGACAATCTTGCGCTGCCGTGGCAGATTCGTCGCCAGAAACCTCAGCAGGATAAACTCGTTGCGCACCTGGAAAGCGTGAACCTCTCATCGGACATGCTGAATAAATCGATTGAACAACTTTCAGGGGGAGAAAAACAACGTGTCGGGCTGCTCCGCAATCTGCAGTTTATGCCTCAGGTACTGCTACTGGATGAAGTCACCAGCGCGCTTGATGAAGAGAACAAACTGGCCGTGCTTTCCCTGATTAACCGGATCGCAGCGGAAGAGAAGGTGGTCGTGGTGCGGATCAGCCATGATGTTAACGATATTCAGCAGGCTGAGCAGGTGCTTCGCCTTGAGCCACCAGAAAAGGAGAATGCGCGTGAATCAGCATAATATCAGTGACACTTCTCTGATGCTGTCGCTGACGCTGGTCGTTATCGCGCTGCTTATCAGCCAGAAAGAAAAGCTCGGTATGAGCAAAGACATTATCTGGAGTGTCTGCCGGGCGATTGTTCAGCTGGTCATCGTGGGCTTTGTGTTGAAGTCGATTTTCGATATCAATAACAGCTGGCTGACGGTGTTAATGGTGTTGTTCATCTGCGTGAATGCTGCGATCAATGCACGCAAACGTGGCCGCAATATCGATAACGCCTTTACGATATCGTTTGTCGCTATATTGAGTGGCACCGTCATCACGCTGACTATTCTGGTGCTTAGCGGCGCGATAGCCTTTGTGCCGATGCAGGTCATTCCCATCTCAGGCATGATCGCAGGTAATGCGATGGTCGCAGTCGGACTCTGTTACAGCAATCTGAACCAGCGCTTTCGCGATAATCACCAGCGCATCATGGAGATGTTGAGCCTGGGCGCATCGGTGAAGCTGGCGTCGGGACGTATTATCGCTGACAGCATTCGTACAGCCATGATCCCGACCGTAGATGCCGCCAAAACCGTTGGTCTGGTCAGTCTGCCAGGTATGATGTCAGGATTAATTTTCGCCGGGATAGATCCGCTTAAGGCGATTAAGTATCAGATTATGGTAACGTTTATGCTCATTGGTACCGCCAGTCTGTCCACCATCATCGCAGTCTACTTATCGTATCGACGTTTTTATACTGCAAGGGCGCAGCTGAAAGTTATGGATGGTTCGCTGGGTGAGTGAGACAGGTTTGCGGCTCGGTAGGTCAGGCCACTGACATAAGCACTACCACCGGAACATAATTACCCTTGGGGGGCCGGTGGTTCGGGCAATTGCAGAATCATCTCTCTCTGCTTTGCTCGATGACTTATATCTTCTCTTCGACAAAACCTACATTTCCACCGAGCCAGCAGCCCTGAACCTGCCCCTCGGCATTGCGCCGAAAGCGCAATGAAATTTCGGAAGGTCGGCCCATGGCTCGGCCCTGCCGAATCCTCACCGTTCGATCATCTGCGCTGACCAGACCGTGCTCCAACAGTCCGAAGGCCAGTGCAGCCGCAGCAATGCCGGTTGCTGCATCTTCGGGATATCCAGAGGACCTGGGAAACTGCCGCGCATCGAATTGTCGGGCATCAGGATCCGAGGCAGCGTAGGGATATAAACCGGTCGAGCCGATACGCTCACACAACGGTTCTATCCTGCGGAAATCAGGTTTCAGACTGTCCAGCACGGCGACGTCCCTGAGTGGGATTAAAGTCTTGACCCTGCTGGTCGAGGCATTCTGGATTGGTAGCGGTGCTAATTCATTTGAACTGATGCCAAGCACCGAAAGGATCTCTGCTTCGATGTCTGGCGCCAAAAGTGTCTCAACTGAGCCTTGAGGCTGGGTGATTTCAACGTGCGCCCTATGGGCTTCGTCACGCGACACTCTCGCCTCTACCCGGCCACTCAGCGTCCAGATTGACAACTGATCCTTCGGCAGCAGTCCGAGTTTGTCCAGCAACCATACCGCCCCGACCGTGGCATGTCCGCACATTTCCATCTCATGATTAGGCACCCAGAAACGGAACGCGAAATCGTAGTCCGAATTGGCCGGCGGTGAACAAACAAAGCCACATTCATGCCCGTACGCGTGGGCGACCGCCTGCATGTCGGCTAAGGTCATGCCATCCGCATGAGCCACGATGGGCGCCGGATTACCGCCGTTACGGTCCGCAGGAAAGACATTAATCAAATGAACTTCTGGTGTCATTTCGGTGTTCCTTAAGCTTGAGGCATCGCAGATGCAACTGCGTCTACGATAGCATTTGTGTATTCCGCTACAGACGCCGTGCGTCCGTTTTGCTCATCGTTGAAACGTAGCAGTCCATGCAAGGGCACCACGAGTGCCGGTTTCGTAAGCACCGCTGGAATTGAAGACGCTGTAAATCCCATGCATTGGCGGCACCTATTGCGCATCTGAAAGCCAATACTGGGACATGGCAGTCGGCTGTAGATTCAGTAGGTGGATGCAACACACTGGCCAAACCTCTGGGCTTGCGTGTCATAGTTTAGTGTATTGCGCGGTTGTTGATTAAGGACGCGAGCAATATCGTGGCTTTGTCTCTGCAAGTAGAGGGAGAGATCGCTCCCTTCTGGAAGGTATTGTCCTGGCAGGCCGTTAGTCTTCCCGATGGCCCTCGTTAGCCTGGATTTAGAGGTTCACAGAAGTACAACTTGATATCCGTAGTCAGCATGAAGCAGGCATGTGCCGCCATCTCCTTTCCTCTCTCCGGGGTCAGCGTTTTATTGCGTTCCGGCGTTGCGCCTGCCTGGGCACCGCATGTTCAGGGTCATGCAGTAGCCAGCGGTCACCATATGGCTGAAGAGGCCCCGCAAAAAGTCATCGCTGAACTCCGGCATTTTTTATCGCAAGAAAACTAATAGCTGTTCAATACCCAACTTATTAACATCCCATTGCCCACACCCCAATAACAAATCCCGGTTCATCCATTGTCATGTTATGGTTAAAAGCCATTTACAACATAAGGATAGCGGCATGATTGTCAGAACATGGCACGGATGCGTACCGGTCAGGCTTGCAGAAGGCTTTGCAAGCCATTTGCAGAATACGGGCGTTGAACATTCACAGGGAACACCTGGAAATCTGGGCGCTTATGTCCGCAGAGAAACGCAGGGGGAATGGGAGCATTTTTTCCTTGCTACGTACTGGGAAGATTTAGAAGCAATAAAAGCGTTTGCTGGAGAACAGTTTCAGATAGCCGTGACCTATCCGGATGACGAGCAATTTGAACTCCTATCCGATCCTTACGTTTTTCAGCATCACGTCCAGACTGTCACGCCAATATAGCGATGTGCCCGCCGCCGCATAAAGGCGGCCTTTCGCTTACCTTAGCCTGCCGACTGCAATAAAAACATAGAATTCATGGCCTTTACGCCTGGTGGTAAGAAAAACTTTTAATTGTAGATTGGTCGATCTACAATGACTCTTCAGCACGGGAGAAGATTATGAAAGCAAAAGCAGCAGCAGGCAGACCCAGAGAGTTCGATCCCGAGACGTTTCTCGACACTGCGCTCGATTGTTTCTGGCAAAACGGATATCAGGCAACATCCATGGCAGACCTAAAAAAAGCATCGGGTCTGGCAAGTGCCAGCATCTATAAACTTTATGCTGATAAGCGTGCTATCTACCTCGCAGCATTGCAGCGGTACATTGACAAAGGCATTTTCAGAACAGTGACGCGACGTGCAGAAATCTCGCCTGAAATCGCTTTGCGAGAGATGCTCGAATTCGTGGCCCGGTTATCCTCTGCTCCTGCTGGAGAAAAAGGCTGCTTTACTATTGCGGCAGCCAGTGAGCTTTTACCTGGTGATGACGAAGTAAAAGCGAAAGTTTCTTCTAAATTCAATTATATAATTAATGAATTAGAGAGCATCTTACTAAGAGGCCAGCAACAGCGGGTTTTTCGTCAGGATGAAAATGCCCGAGTAATGGCTCAAAGCATTTTTATGATGATTGAAGGCATGAGGATATATGGCAAACTTCAGCCAGAGATGAAAGATCTTCGACAATGTAATGACTTTATTGTCAGAACGGTACTTGTAAATATTCCTGATGGAACCGGGAATAGTGCGGTTAGGGCATCCGCATGATCGAGGTGGGCACCCTTGTTCGTCGACAAAAAAGAAGAAAAACAATGGTTGTGCTTGAATGCTCAGACGACATGATCTTATGCGGGTGGATTGAGAAAGGACGTTTTTTTAAAAGACGTTTTAACCTGTCTGAGTTGAGCCTATGCGTGCCTTATTCAAGCTTCTGGTCGCTGACATAAATCTCATAATGGTAATCAGAAAAGATTATTTTAACGTGATGTCATATCTAAGTAATAATCGGGCAGACTCCCTGAAAATATTAAAAGCTGCTTAAAAGATCTGCTAACGTTTAAAAGCAGTAGCCAGCGTCACTGCTAATAAGGCATCTACCTTTTATGGCTGCGTTATTCAGAAGAATGCGTGAAACAGTTTTTTCACGAATACCGAAATGCCCCATAAGCCATAGACATTTCTCATCCTAAGAAACGTGGATCATGACAGGGGCTGACGCCATGGGCAGTGACTCATTTGAACCCGTCATTGAAACTAAAAACAACACGAACATAAGCATACACCAGCGCCCTAGCTGGCGACATTACCGGTCAGATGGCCTGATTTTTCTAACATGTTTAGCGCATATTCAATGCGCTTATCGATAGCTTCAGAAGAGGTTTCTTCAGAATGGCCTATCAGCGCTGCCAGCAAAATTGGCGCAAACGTCAAATCTAAAAAGTGCCGGGTAAGGGCATTTGCATCAGCCTTACTGAGCATATCGTTTTCCATCAAGCTTTCAGACACAATTTCTATGACACGATCCCGAGCCATTTGGTCGAAAGATTGAATAAGCCCATTAAAGCGTGGGGCTTCAGTCAGAAAAAGCCGCATCAATCCAAGCGGAACGGGCTCTATTGCTTGCCTGATTACGGCTTTACCTGCCATCGCCAGTCGGGTACGGAGCGAAGCCGAAGGGATGTCTGCTTTCGTCAGTAATAATTCGCTGTTATCAATCGCCTGGCGGATCACGGCCTCAAACAACGCATTTTTGCCAGAGTATCGTGAATAAAGACTGGCTTTCCCAACCTTAGCTTTTGCAACGACTGCTTCGCAACTCGTCGCAGCCAATCCTCTTTCTAAGAATAGCGCTGTCGCGGCAGAAAGGATTCTTGTGTCTACATCCCCTGCGGCTTCGCGTCGGGGACGACCGACTCTTGAAGGCTTGTCTGTTTTAGGTTCATCTGTCATGTGCCGAGTATACCAACAATCAACAGAATATAAAATTGAACGGTGCCGTTCCATTTTTTGCAGAAGTGCCTATACTGACTTTTTAGTCCACCTGAATGCGGGAATAAAATATGGGGCTGAACACAGTGGTTCTGGCTGGTGTTACCGGAGACCTTGGAGGTCGCATTGGTCTGCAGCTTATGCACAAAGGGGGGCTGGTTCGGGCCATCATAAGGCCGACAACATCAAATGAAATCAGACGTACTCTTCAGGCACAAGGATTTGAATGTGTTGAAAGTTCGTATGATTTAGCCTCTTTGACCGCCTTATGTCGCGGGGCTGACTGTGTGGTATCTGCTATTAACGGTCTTGAGGATACGATTATCACTCAACAGGGTGCCTTACTTGATGCGGCTGTGGCCGCTGGCGTACCACGATTTATCCCTTCAGATTTTTCACTGGATTATACCAGGACACAGCCGGGCCAGAATCGGAATATGGATCTACGGCGTTTATTTCGGGCACGGTTAAACGCAGCACCGATTCAGGCTACATCAATACTGAATGGCGCTTTCTCAACGGTCCTGACTCAGGATGCACCTATCTTGCTGCCGAAATGGAACCGTGTGTTGCATTGGGGACACAAGAGTCAAATGCTGAACTTTACGACTAAAAATGATGTTGCTGACTTTACGGCAGATGCGGCATTAGATAGAAACTCACCGCGAGATCTCCGAATTGCGGGTGGCAGCGCTTCACCTCAGGAAATAGCAAGAATTGCCTCCCAGCTCTCTGGAAAGAAGTACCGAACTATACGCGCGGGCAGTATTAACACGCTTAGCTGGGCAATTTCATTGATTAAAACAGTGGCACCCTCTCCTCATGATATTTTCCCTGCCTGGCAAGGTATGCAATACCTGCGCGATATGATGAGCGGACGAGGTTTGCTGACGCCGCTGGACAACGAGCGTTATGGAAAAAAAGACTGGACGAATATTGAAACAATGTTGGCGACGCTCTTAATTACCTGAATTAAAAAGGATGTATCATGAAAGCCATTATTTCACCCATGAAACTGGATATTGCTCAGGCAGATCTTGATGACCTTACCGATCGTCTTGATCGAATTCGCTGGCCGAGTGCTTCGCCAATAGAGGGTACTCAGCAAGGGCCGTCATTACAAAATCTTCAGGCACTTGTAACGCACTGGCGTACATCGTATGACTGGCGGCGATGTGAGCATCTGTTAAATTCTTTAGGTCAAAGCCTCACGACTATTGACGGCATTGACATCCATTTTTTGCATATTCGGTCAAAACACGAAAACGCAATGCCGTTGCTTCTTACGCACGGATGGCCTGGCTCGGTACTAGAATTCAGACATATCATTGACCCCTTAGTTAACCCTACAGCGCATGGAGGCACTGAACAGGACGCTTTTCATTTAGTTATACCGTCTATGCCCGGTTTTGGCTTTTCGGGTAAGCCAACTGAACCTGGCTGGCATATCGGGCGTATTGCGCAGGCCTGGGTTGAATTAATGTCCCGTCTTGAATACAGCCACTGGGGAGCACAGGGTGGAGACTGGGGGGCTTTGGTCACTCAAACACTCGCTCAAATGAATCCGCCAGGCCTGACCGGTATTCACTTAAACTTTGTGCCTTTTCAGCCCACCGGGCAGGAAGTCGCCGACGCAACAAAAGAAGAGCAAAAAATGCTCGCTGATGCCAAACGATACAGTACTGACTATGCTGCTTACATGAATCTTATGAGTACACGTCCACAATCAGTTGCATTTGGTCTGTCCGATTCACCAGTGGGTTTGGCTGCCTGGATCTATGCTTTATTTCAGGACGTTTCAGACAGCGACAGGCAGCCTGAACGTATATTTTCACTCGATGATATGCTCGATGACATTATGCTGTATTGGCTTCCAAACGCTGGCCCCACTTCTGCCCGATTATATTGGGAGAGTATGCAGGCAATGCGTAACCGTCCTGAAGCGTATGACAAAATACGGATACCCACCGGAATCAGTATGTTTCCTGCAGAACAAGTCCGACTGTCCGAACAATGGGCAAAGAATCGATTTGAAAATTTAGTGCACTTTGCAGAACATATTCGTGGTGGTCACTTTGCCGCAATGGAGGCGCCTGAAAGTTTAGTTTCAGATATTCGCCAGACTTTTCTCACGCTGCGCTAACAGGTTTAATATCGGGAAAGCCCATCTAGCGCTGTCCTTTTTTTGATCACGTACTACTGACAGATTCTTATTACTGTCAGCGTTCATGTCGGGAATGAAGCCTGACCGCTCAGCCTTGCGCCGCTGGCTGCTAAAGAGCGTTCCTTTTCGAAGCTGAATGTTATTTTTTCTATAAAACCATGAGGGAGTCCCTGCATACATACTTTACTTTCTAACGAACTGCGGACGCAATCTGTTGCTGACTGTGTGAATTCATTTAATTCTCTTCATGGGTCCAGGCAGTATCGCTGTTGCTTCACGAGTGAAGAAGAAAATAGGGGGTGAGTGGCGCAACAGCCATAATGCATAAATTATCGCGGGAAAGTATTTTAATGGCGGGGAATATTAACCATCAGCTGAGTACATCATCTTAGTAGATCTGCTGTTATCCTGAAGAAGTGTTAATAATTAACAGATTCAGAACAGTTGACGTTCATCAATTACCGGACAAAAACGTGTCCGGTAACCGCTGGTTTACCTCAGCATTAGCTTTCAGCTTAATTCTGTGCTGGCTGAGCCTGCTGGTTTTTGTCAGCTTCTTTATGTTTTTTCTTCGCCATATGATGGCCGACTGCGCAGCCTGCTGCTGCCCCGGCGACACCATGATGAGCAACATGACCTGCAACGCCTCCCACTGCGGCGCCTTTCAGACATCCTTCGGCATTAGCCGGTAAATTCACTGACAAAAACAGGCCAGTAGCAATAACGATAACTGATAATTTTTTCATCACGTAATATCCTGATAGTCATAGTTGCACATTGAACTCATCAGAGCATAGCCATAGTCTGTGGCGTTTCGCTGTCCGCGATACAGTAATCATGAAGTTAGTTACCTGTGGTTACGCTTTTCACACAATAAGCAGAGCAGTTGGCGATTTATTAATCATAACTTCAACTCTTCAGCACCCTGAGATGGCATTTCAGTCAGATTTTATAAGCCACCTGCCCGGGGGACTGCCCTTCACACCTGGAAGCCATCAGCCTCGCGTTCAATGTAAAACATGCCAGTGGCCCGAGCAGAGTAGCCAGTTAACACTCCCGCAAGGTAAGCATCACTTCTGACAACGGTCACTGCGCGCCTCAGGATTCTGCTGGCAGTTATTTTAAGACAGGAAAAAATTGATATTAATTAAACAATGATTAAACACAGTTGCTGAATAATAATTTAAACCTGCTTCGTTTAACATGCAGAAATAGTGTGCAAAGCTTCCGGCCTTAATAAATGCTTAAGAAGCCGCATTTATAAAATCCCTATAAAGTTCATCAAAAATAAAATAAATAAAACTTGATCCTGAATAGCGGAAATTGTTCAAATCAGATCATGCAATCAGCAGGAGTGTGGGTGTTTAAGCATTCCTCTCTGAGCATTAAGTATAAACAGAATCTAAATGGAAAAGTTTCATAAAATATCTGCAGTGCTGTTTAACCTGGCGATACTTATTAGCTATATACTGATTTGGTGTGTAACGTGATACGTGATTAAGACATGAGGATGAGATTTAGCGTCAAAACTTAATTTATCCTTAAGCTCAGCATAAATAATTTAGCCACAACACGTTATTTTATTTTTTAACCTGTTCGGAAAGCGTTCCGTTAATGCTCTCCTTTGATCAACTAATTTAAATGGCACTATCATGAAAAAAATCCTTATTACTGGTTCTACTGGTTTTTTAGGCGGGGCTGTCGTTGCAAATTTATTACAGAACAGGGTTAAGGATCGACTATTGCTACTGGTCAGAGGCGAGACTGTTGAGGAAGGGCTAAACAGGCTTAAAGCAAACCTGAAAAATTTTGGCTTAAGTGAGTCAATTATCAACACGATAGCACCTGAAAACATCATTCTGGGTGATCTGGCTTTAACTGAGAACTTTATTAGTGACTCACGTATTGACGACGTTACCCACGTCATTAACTGTGCTGCCGTTGCCTCGTTTGGTAACAACCCCACTATCTGGAAAGTGAATGTTGAAGGCACATTCAGGTTCGCTGAACGCATGAGCCGCGTCGCGGGATTAAAGAAATTCATTCACGTTGGTACCGCAATGTCATGCGCGCCGGAACCTGGCTCGCTGGTCACTGAGGGCGGACTCAATTCCAGCCGGGATCAGCATGTCGTCGAATATACGTGGAGTAAGGCCTCGATTGAAAAGCTAATGACCGAAAAGCTACCGGATCTGCCGCTGGTTATTGCCCGGCCATCAATTGTAGTGGGTCATTCCGATCAAGGCTGTCTGCCGTCAGCCAGTATTTTCTGGGTATTCCGCATGGCGCTGGCACTCGGCAAATTCACCTGCGACCTGGATGATCGTATTGATGTGGTTCCGGTTGATTACTGTGCCGATGCGCTGGTCTTACTGCTTGACGCACAAGACGTCATCAATGAGGTGATCCATATCTCTGCCGGCACACAGAGTAGTGTGACTTTCGCAGAAATTGACGAGGCGATGGCAAAAGCATCCGGAAGCAGGGCGCTCGGCGTTGATTATCAGAAGGTGTCCTATAAACAGCTTTCTGACAGCAGAAGAACCTTTAAGGATCTGTTCGGGCCTTGCAACGAACGAATCATGCTGCGCGCCATGAATTTGTACGGGCATTTCTCAAACCTGAATGTGGTCTTTGATAATTCCAAACTGCTGCAGCTTGGCATGAAGAAACCTTCCCGGTTCACTGATTATCTGGATCGCTGCGTAGTAACGACACGTGATTCAACGATTGCCGAACTGATGCAGGTCGATTTCAAGTAATCGGTCACGGGAGCGCTCCTGGGCTGCTTTCCGGAAAAACATAATTTATTTTGCGCTTTCTAAACGACCTTATGCGTTTAGTTTGAGAGGTAAGAAATCCAGAGTAGGCCATTGGATGCAGCATCTGTCGGATGTCACCAAACCGCGAGTTATAAAAGGGCTTCTCTCTCATCCAGAGAGCGGGAAAGCCAGCGTCATCAGCATATTTTTCCAGCGCCAGATGATCTGGCAGAGTCGCGCAAGGTTAAGCCGGATATATAGGGTGACATCCAGCTCTGATATGCCTCATGAGATCTTTTAAACGAGTATAACGACAGATGTTGGATCCACCTTGTGTCAATTTATTGAACTGTGTAATTTAACTATTTACTCAAATACCATTACGGCTTAACCAAATCAAAAGTGTAACCCTTTCGGATTCTGGCAGTGTAAGTGCCGGGGGATTCAGGGTTTGAATATGGGCGCAGTATGATGATGGCTGACGGCTAACACCATTGAAAACACGTCAAAGAACGTATTCAGCATAATTAAGGACATGCAATTGTTGCCGTCATGAATCCTGTCATCTCACCCGGTTCTGCATCACCGGTCGAGCGAACATTAAGGCGCGGGTTACTGTTTGAATCGACTACCCATACTCCATTGGAATCAACGGGGTTGTTGTTAATTGCGTAATATCCGTTTGTGTTACCATTTAAAGTAAGTATGCCCTTTTGCATCCCAGTGGATAACAAACCTGGTTTAAACGTAACCGTAGCTGCTCCAACTGGATTTGATATTATACCCGGAATGTCAACATCGGAGGCAGGATTAAGAACGGGGATAGTTGGGCGTGTATTGACATCCACAGCACACGTTATTCCTTCCAGACTCACGGATTGTTCTCCCCGCGGAGTACGAGGAAGATTAGTATTCCTGACCGAGACAGTCATCCTTACTGGCTTGGATCCGCTGTATCGATAAGTGACTTCCAGGTTCGCGATGGCATAGGAGGTCGGGGATTTCGCTTCTGTGCGTTGGGAAGAGGCACCTGTCAGTGCTCCACAGGACGGTTCCTGGGAGGGGTATTTGCTGTCCGTTTCTCGCCAATACATACAGTATGTCCCGCTCATGGCTGATATTTCTTCTCCTTCTAACTCAATCACTCCGAACAGATAATCAAAATAGTTACGCCCTTGAGTGTGGTTCGTCGCTAGTTTGCCTGTTATCGGAGTGACTGCGGAAATGGTTGTCGCGTTACTCACCGATAGATGTCCCAGTAACATTGCGACTGTTAAGGTTCCGAGCTTTTTCATATCTTATTCACTGTTGATAATCAAACGTCATATTCACCACGATGCTTAAACCGCCGGCTTTCACATTGTTTTTGTGCCGACATAAACTGCGCAGTTTTTGAGTTTGATGTTGAAGTTTTGGGGGGAACTGGTGAAGTCTGCTGTACCGTACTGACCGAGCGCCACTGTCTGCACGTCCGCGCTGGCATTCACAATGCAGGAGGCATCAGTGATGGAACCGGTAAATTGAATGATGCAGCCTGACACCGTCATCGGGGTTACTGCTGAAGGCTAATCGACTTCTTCAGCAAATGTGTTGTGTGACAGCTTAAATGCCAGAGGAATTAATGCAGCAATTAATACTTTTTTCTTCATGAAAAAACTCTCCATTAACAGGTCATCCTGAACTGAAATTTAATGAAAATAAACTTCCGTTATTTATGATAAGACTCATAAACCAGGCCTATTTTTAATCGAGAGACAACGTAAGTGCTAATTAATTAAAACGATCGATTCTCAAATATTGATAGATCTGGCCTATCTGGTATGCCTGATTAATCGTGATTGACGATCAATTTTGCAGCATTTTAAAAATTTAAGATCAGATTTAACAAGGAGTTATTAATAATAAAGGAAGATTTTTTTGTATTTGGAAGCAATTTTTTAACAGATTGTGAGTATATATTTCACTCGCATGATGGGTGCAATGTGAATTTGGTTTAACGTTAATTTAGGGATCGCTGACAAATATTGACACGAAAACGCTGAAATTCCTGTTCCCCACGTTATTGATTTTACGACAGCCCCCGGTGATTAATTAACTTTAACCATCACTGAAGTCATGTTGGATATACTGGCTGCAATGTAGCGGCATCCCCTGGCAAAGCAAAAGTCAAACATCACCACTGCGAACGTCAACATTAATACCCGTGTCAATCTGGGCTCACTGACATTCTGGCTTGATGAGTCTCCATTCACCTGGTATGACGAACCCAAATCCTGCCGGTTCGCTGATTATCGGGATTGCTGCGTAATAACGACGCATGATCCAACGATTGCTGAACTGATGCAGGTCGATTTCAGGTAATCGTTCACGGCAGCGCTCCTGAGCTGCTTTCCGGAAAAGCATAACTTCCTTTCCGCCATGGAGGGTAATCAGATAGAAGTACAGAGAACCAGAACAAAACGTTCAGGTTTCAGTGAGTAAACGCCCTTCCAGCCGTGCGCAATTCCTTGAGAAAACCGCCCTAAAACACCAGCATCGAACCCCGTAAACGCCCTCAGATTTCATCAAAAAGCATCTTTATGACTCCAGACTTATTAGGTCTGGAGTCACAGATAAAGTGTCGTTAGAATGGCCCGCTTCACATGTAGTAAACAGGCATCAAAATGACGACAGATTTAACTCACACCGACGACCATTCTGCGCATGTCGGGCGCCATGTCATGATCTGGCTGAAGCAGGTGAAGACCGCTTCGCTTGGCGAGCTGGATAATTTTGGTGATGAAGGCACGGTAGAGCAGGTGATGAAGGTCTGGGTAAAACTGTCTTTGCTGATCAGCCGGCGACGGCCTGAGATCGCCATCTCTTCTCTGCTGAAACATGTCCTGCCCAATATCGGTTCCCAGCCACTTAAAACGCTAAACCGTCTCCGCCTCAACCGGCTTTACAACATCCTGATCGCTGACGGTAAAAAAGAGGAGGCGCGTCGGGTATTTGCACTGACCAAACAATTCCTCGCCTGGGCGGAGATGCAGGGCTATCTCGAACATTCACCCCTCGCTTCCATGAAAAAACGGGATGTTGCGGGTCGTGCTACGCCGCCGCGAAGTAGGCAACTCACTGACGCTGAAATCTGGGTTTTCTGGCACGGACTGGATAACTGGGCATTATCGGAGCAGGCGCGCTGGGCGCTGCGTTTATGTCTGGTCAGCGCCCGACGGCCGGATGAGATTGTTCAGGCGCAGAAAGCCGAGTTTGATCTGCCGTTAGGATTGTGGATGCAGGGTACACGCAATAAATCGCAGCGCGAGCATGTGCTGCCGATTTCACCCCTGATGCGTCAGTGCATTGAAGCGTTGCTGCGCGCCGCCGATCCCGACTCACCCTGGCTCGTTCCCGCGCCCCGCGATCCCCAACAACCGCTGTCAAAAGGCGCGCTGAATCAGGCACTGCGCCGGATGATCCGCGCGTCAAGAGGGCTGGGGCTGGAGGCTTTTACTCCTCGCGACCTGCGTCGCACCGCGCGGTCCAAACTTTCCGCCCTCGATACGCCGAATGACGTTGCCCGAAAAATCATGAACCATGCGCTGGAAGGCATCGACAGGGTTTACGACACTCATGACTATCTGAGCCAGATGCGCAGCGCGATGAACATCTTTTCAGATGCGGTTGAGCAGATTATTGAGTGCGACAGTTATCATCTTCTGCGACATCGCTATGAGGGTGAGACTCTCTCCCTGGACGATCTCTCTGTCATGGCGATGTCGCGCTAAATAACGATCAGAAGTGATAGCGAAGCCAGGCAAAATAAACATTCCCGTTGTTGTGGGTGCCCGGAATATAGGTCATCTGGAAGTCGAGATCGCCATAGCCGATGGAAGCCAGCGGCAGGACGGCAGGCACCGGCATATAGTCCCAGTTATGCCTGGCAGTGACGCCCACTGTGTAACCTGCGCCCCAGTGAAAATTCTGGTCGGCCAGCGGCCGCCAGGTTGCCACCCAGCCATAGCCACCAAAGGGTTCCCATTTGTTAAAAGAATCCTTAAATGCCATCAGGTAGAGGCCGTGCCAGTTTCCTTTTTCATCGTAGCGGGAGATACCACCGCCCGCGCCCCAGGGTCTTTCATTATATTTATCGATGTGTTCACGGTCATAAGTGGCACGATTGTGCCAGGTAATGGCGGGCAAATAAAAGTCGATACCCTCTGGCTGGTGCCATGTCGTGGCAACATTATCACTGAAGCTTTCCCAGCCCGCATTTACATTCTGCATTAACGTGGCGGCATGAGCTGAAAACAGACTAAAAACGGACGTCATCATCAGCGCTTTAAGAGGTAAGATTTTGCGCATGTACTTATTCCTGCAATATCTGGTGTTAAATAAGGAAAAAATGGCTTAAGGCGGGTATTGTTGCATCAGGAAGGAAAACTTCAGTTAAATGAGCGGCTATTACAGGATTTTTTAATTAATTAAAGCGAACGAAATTCACCTGGCCTTGCTCATTCAGCAGGCATAATCAGGTAAAGCATGTCTTCTTCTGGTTATCGCCTTGTATAACCTCATCTCGCCCAAAAATCCCCCTGAAAAATTTCGCATTATTCATTAACAAAATCTTGCATTGATAATCGCAATGCGTATATTTCTCATTTGCTTTAAATGTTAATCACACCCGCGCGAAGGCGCTCATGGAAAGGTTTTGATTCCTCAAACCTTAAGCAGGGCAGCAATGCTCGCAGGACGCAGGGTCGTGACAGTGGCAGCTCAAAAACATAAAGATAATTGAGGAATTAATGAACGCTTTCGATCTTCAGCACGCCAGGGTGAAGAGCGCCTCTGCTCTTCAATGTCCGTTCCGCCTCTCCTTACTGACTTTTTTGGTCGGCTCATCGCTGACGCATAATATTGCTCATGCGGCAGAGACACCTGTCAGCAATGATCAGACTCTGACCGTGACAGCTTCAGCCGATGATGCCGTGACAATGTCACCTCAGGCCGATTACAGCGTTCCGGTTACCCGTGCGGGCACGAAAATGCTGGGTACCGTGCGTGATGTGCCGCAGTCAGTCAGCATTGTGAGTAAGCAACGAATGGCGGATCAGCAACTTCAGTCGCTGAATGATGTGCTGGTAAACACCACCGGCATCCGGGGCATCAGTGGGGATATGGACCGCACCAACTACTATGCGCGCGGGTTTATGATCGACAACTATATGGTTGATGGTATTCCTACCGCGTTTGCAGAACGCTGGAATCTGGGCGATGCGCAGACCGATATGGCGCTGTATGAGCGCGTTGAAGTGGTTCGCGGGGCGACCGGCCTGTTGACCGGGCCGGGGAATCCTTCAGCCGCCATCAACATGGTACGCAAACATGCGGACAGCAAAGAATTCGGCGGCACCGTCTCTGCCAGCTACGGCAGCTGGAACAAACAGCGTTATGTTGCCGATCTCTCTGCGCCGCTGAGTGAGTCAGGCAATGTGCGTGGCCGCCTTGTGGCTGGCTGGCAGGACAACAATAGCTTCATCGAACGCTACGGCGCGAAAAAACAGTTCATCTACGGCGTTGTAGACGCCGATCTGACTGACTCTGCCACACTCTCTGTCGGTTATGAGTTCAGCCAGGTTAATACCGACTCCACCATGTGGGGCGGTGCACCACGCTGGTATACCGACGGCACACAGATTCATACCCGTCGCGGCTACAACACCGCGCCTGACTGGGCCTACAACGACAAAGAGAACCGCAAATTCTTTGTGAATCTGAAGCAGGATTTCGACAACGGCTGGAACATCACCCTGAACGGCGCGCACAACGAGATGCGTCTGGACAGTAAGCAGATCTATCTCGATGGTTATTTCGATCGTAATACCGGCGCGGGTGTCTCTTCCTATGCTAATTATCCGGTAGTGGGCGGAACCGGTTATAACACCGGCAAACGCAAAGTGGATGCAGTGGATGCCTTTGCCAGTGGACCGTATGAACTGCTGGGGCGTCAGCATGAGCTGATGGTGGGCGTCAATTACACCCGTCAGGATAACAAGTACTTCAGCACCTTTGAGAACATCTCTTCAGCGTCACTGGGTAATTACAATGACTTTAACGGTCAGTATCCGGAATCTGCCTGGACGCCACGTTTGCCAGCCAGTGATAGCCAACTGGTCCGTCAGAAATCGACTTACATGGCGACCCGTCTGTCACTTGCCGATCCGCTGCACCTGATTCTCGGTGCCCGTTATACCAACTGGAACCGTGAAACCTTAACGGGCGAAGCGGAGGAAAATAATATCACTCCGTATGGCGGGCTGATTTATGACTTCGCAGAGAACTGGTCGGCTTACGCCAGCTATACCTCGGTATTCCAGCCTCAGGATTATCGTGATGCCAGTGGCGCCTACCTGTCGCCGGTCATCGGTAAAAACTACGAGGCAGGCCTGAAATCGGACTGGCTGGACAGTCGCTTAACCACCTCGATATCGGTATTTCGCACTGAGCTGGATAACGCAGGTGAAGCGACTACCCAGACGATTCAGGGTTCAGGCGATGTTGCCTACATTGGTCGTAAAGGCGTGGTGAGTCGTGGCGTGGAATTCGAAGTCAACGGTGCATTAACTGACAACTGGCAGATGACTTTAGGTGGCACGCGCTACATTGCGGAAAACCGCGATGGCAGCACCTTTAATCCGCAACTGCCGCAGACCAGCTTTAACCTGTTCAGCAGCTATCGTCTGCCGATGCTGCAACAGCTGACGCTGGGTGGCGGCGTGAACTGGCAGACCCACGTCTGGAACGACGTCGGCGGCCCGGAAGGCAATGGCACCTGGCGCGCGCGTCAGGGTAGTTATGCGCTGGTTGATCTCTTTGCCCGCTATCAGGTGAACAAAAATCTGTCGCTGCAGGGCAACCTGAACAATCTGTTCGACAAAGAGTATGACACCAACGTGGCCAGCTCCGTGGTCTATGGTAAACCACGTAACGTCTCGGTAACGGCCAGCTACACCTTTTGATTGTGATAACGGTGAAAAACGCCTCAGTTGAGGCGTTTTTCACCTCTGTCTGTGCCTTGCGCCGCCACAATCTGCAGCGCTCGCGGTACCAGCTGGGTGAAGTACGCCACCGCCGGGCCGATCAGGGCTTCATCCGGATCGAAGGCGGCATGATGCAGCCCAAATTTACTGGCGCTGCCGATGCTGACAAACGCACCCGGCACCTGTTGCAGATAGAAGGCAAAATCTTCTCCGCCCATCTGTGGCGACTCAGCATGCTCCGCGAGATAGCCACTTTGATGTGCAACCTCCAGAGCGACATCCACCCAGCCTGGCGTGTTAAGCAGGGCAGGCGGACCCTCTGTCCACTCCAGTTCAGCCGTTGCGCCAAATCCGGCGGCGATACCCTGGATCAGCGTCTGGATGCGGTGCGGGATCTGCGCGCGGATCTCGCCGTTGTGAGTGCGCACGGTGCCCTCCAGCTCCACGCTTTGCGGCAGCACGTTCCAGGTATTTCCGGCGGTAAAGCGGGTCACGCTCAGCACCACCGTTTCCAGCGAGCTGAATACCCGGCTCGGCAGAGTCTGCAGAGCCGTCACGATATGGCTGGCAATCACAATTGAATCGATCCCCTCCTGCGGTCGTGCGGCATGTGCGCCTTTGCCCTCAATGCGGATCGCAAAGCGGTCGACGTTGGCATAAAACGCGCCCGCCCGGCTCTGAAGCGTGCCCAGCGGTAAATCGGGCGCGTTATGCATACCGAATATCGCCTGAACGCCTTCCAGCGCACCGGCTTCAATCAGCTGACGTGCGCCATTAAACGTCTCTTCAGCGGGCTGAAACAAAATCCTCACCCGACCCGGCAGTGTTTTTTCCTGCTGCTGGAGCTGCAGGGCGACGCCGAGCATCACGGCGCTGTGAACGTCGTGACCACAGGCGTGCATGACGCCCGGCTGCTGTGATCGCCACGGGCGCCCGGTGGTTTCTTCAATCGGTAACGCATCAATATCCGCGCGCAGGGCGATCAGGCGTTCGCCTTGACCGATTTCTGCCACAACGCCGGTTTTCAGCCCCAGCGGCAACAGCCGGATTCCGGCCTGCTCCAGCCAGCGGGTAATACGTTCCGTGGTGGCAAATTCATGATTCGAAAGTTCGGGGTGCTGATGCAGTTCGCGACGCCACTGCACCAGTTGTTCGGTTAAAGGCAAAGTCATGGTTATCCCTGTTATTCCGGCAGAAAAGGTTCGCCCAGCGTCGATCAGGATGCGTTTGTCAGCCAGTATGCTGTCATGGGTCAAAACGTAAATACCCTTAAAGGAGCCTGCGGGGGCATGAAGAATGATGTGCCTGCTAAATCAGCGTATGGCTTTTAGCCAGCGTGTAAGTTGAGATTGCCTCAGCAGGCGGAATCATCATCGAATGACGTAACACACAGATAAAGTAACGATTTGGTCAAAGCTTATCTGAAAATAATCAATGCGGAATCACAGGGATTTAAACGGTGTGGTGAGTTTGCGGAATGACAAATAAGGTTCAGCCATTCCGCGATTTCTTTAATTAATGGCTTACCGCAGGTTAATTACGATTCCGCGCATTGTTTTCGCTCGCCTGCGCGCAGGAAAGCACTCACCAGACCCAGCCATAGCAGACCGCAGACCATATTCACCATGCTGAAGCCGCCGTTGCCAAAGCTGAAATAGGCCGTTTTGGCGGCTTCAATGCCCAGCGCAATGATCAGAATACTCACCATGCCGAGCATCGCCGCCACGCTGCCTTTTCCGCCACTGCTGGAAAACAGGGTCATGCGATACAGTCCGGCGTTAACCAGCCCGGTGCCGAAACCGTAGAGACTCATTCCGGCGGTGAGCCACAGATAGCTTTGCGCGTTCAGCACAGTGGCGGTCACCGCGATTGCCAGCCCACAGACCACCGGCCAGGCACCGAGTCTTATTGGCTGTTCAATCGGCAAACGGCTGGATAAGCGCCCCAGCGTCAGGTTGCCTGCAATCATGGCGGCAAAAACGGGCAGCTGAAGCAGGGCATAGTCGATGCGGCTAAGTTGTGCGCCGTGAATTAAAATCACGGGCGACAGCGCAACCCAGGCGATGCAGGGCACAGTGACCAGTCCGATGGCCAGCGAACCGCGCATCACCTGACGCTCTTTCAGCAATGCCGCATAACCGCTGATAATTGATCGCAGTGACAGCGGTGTCTGCCGGTCACCCGCCGTTTCAGGCATGGCATACAACAACCCCGCCAGTGACAGCGCCGCGACAGCGCCAATCAGCCAGAACAGGGTACGCCATTCTCCTACGGTAAGAAAAGCCGCGCCCGCCAGCGGACCGGCCAGGGGGGCCAGCAGGGCGACGTTGGCCATCAGCGCCATCATTTTTATGCTGAGCGATTCCGTAAAGGCTTCCTGTACCGCCGCGTAGCCTACTGCGCCGATAAAGCAGAGGCTGATTCCCTGCAATAACCGCAGCAGGACGAACTGCTCAATACTCTGCACCCAGTGGGTTGCAATGCACGAGAGCATAAAAAAGGCCACGCCGCTGAGCAGCACCGGACGCCGCCCGATACGATCCGATAGCGGGCCAAGCAGCCATTGCAGCAGTATGCCGCCGGCCAGATAGGCGGTCAGCGAGGTAGAAACCCATTCAGGCCCAACCTTAAATTCCTGCGTCACCAGCAGCATGCCGGGCTGGATCATGTCGTGGGCGATATAGGTGGCGAATTCAAACAACACCAGCGACAGCGGAAAGATCAGATGTCGGCGGGTCAGTTGCGCCACCGGTAGAAAAGAAGCCATTACGAATACCTGCAATAAAACCATTAAAAAGCGGCCACCAGGGTGACCGCATAGCATTAGAGTGACAGCGTAACGTTTAGCGCCAGCGCGCTATCGGGTTGACCAGCGTTCCAGCGAACTTCAGGTTCTCCGCGGGATCAGCGAGGTTGATCATCTGCTGATTATTCGCCAGCTGCAGGCGGTTCAGGCAGGAGCGGGTAAACTCCGGCGCGAACATGTCATAGCGCGCAAACTTAGTGGCATGCTCCGGGTGCGCCTGCTGGTAATCCTTTACGCACTGCGCCACCGCCTGCCAGAATTCATCCTCGGGTAGCGTCGCTGACTGATGCAGGATCGCGCTGACAAAGCGGAAGATGCAGTCAAACACATCCGTGAAGATCGACAGTAATTTGAGGTTCTCCGGCACATCCACCGCCAGGCGCTGCACGCCCTCCGGCAGCACCGCATCCGGGTTCATCACGGCGATCTCTTCGCCGATATCCTTCATGTATGCACTGACCGGCACATTGTTCTCCAGCAACATGATCAGGTTTTCACCATGTGGCATAAAGACCAGGTCATGCTGATAGAAGCAGTGCAGCAGCGGGCTGAGATAGCAGGTCAGATAGCGATCAATCCACTGCTTCGCAGGCAAACCGGAGTCCGCTATCAGCGCGGGCAGCAATGCCTGCTGGTGGTGATCGACGTGCAGGAATGAGGCCATGGTCATCAGACGCTGGCCGGGTTGCAGGCTGGCCGCAGGGTTATCCCGCCAGAGCGCCGCGAACATTTTTTTATAGGCGGAATCGCCTTTGATAGCCTGCTCGTAGTAGCGGTTGTGATAGCCGACGGAGGCGACTTCGCGCAGGATGCGGAAATCACAGCGCTGCAGCCAGGCATCGCCCGCCACCAGCTCTTCAAGCCAGCCGTTTATTGCGGGTGTTGTCGCCATATAGTAGGGCGACAGACCGCGCATAAAGCCCATATTCAGCACCGACAGCGCGGTTTTCACGTAGCGCTTCGTGGGCTGGCTGCGATTAAAGAAGGTGCGGATAGACTGCTGCGCCTGATAAGCATCGTCACCGCTGCCGAGATAAACAATATCGTGATTAGCGATGTCCGCCGCAAACACAGTCAGCAGTTTGTTCTGCCACTGCCACGGATGCACCGGCATCAGGATATAGTCTTCAACCGCCAGCCCTTTGCTCACCAGTTGCGTATTAAAGTGCTCCACGGTGCTGTCGCCCAGCTCATCACGCATCAGCTGCTCATAGCTTAGCTCGCTGAGGCTGGAGAAGTGGGCGTTGCGCCGGTGAACCGCAACCCAGATGAGGTGAACGGGCGCGGCGGCTTCCGGCGCGTACGCCAGATAATCCTGTGCATCGAAGCCAATACGGCCGTTGTTGGCGACAAAGCAGGGATGGCCTTCGGTCATCGCCGCTTCTACCGTCTGGAAATCGGCTGCGACCAGCGCCTGGCTGTCAGGATTATTCTTCTGCAGCTTGTAAACGCTGCTGCACAGCGTGCTGCTGATCTCTTCCATGTAGGTCGCCAGCAGCGCCTGCGGAATCCCGATCTCTCCGTTGAACTCGACAATAAATTTCAGCGCATCCAGTGGCAGATCACGACCGTTCTCCTGCTTGCGCAGTGAATCTGTATCGATCTCCCAGTGATCCAGCGCCAGCCGCGCTGCCCGGAAATGGTATGTCGCTTCACCGCCCGGCACCGCAAGCTGATAAGTTCCGTTACCGGATGCCTGCGGGGCAATGATTTTTTCATGCGCGAACTCGGCAATCGCTTTGCGGATCAGCATGCGGTTTGCCTGCGTCCAGTTGTCGCCCGTCAGATGTGTGCCGTCGGTCAGTGAAGAGGGGGTGTTCATAGTCTGCGACTCCTGCTGTAACGCGTGTTGATAATCTTCCCGCTGGCAAAAGGCCAGCCAGGCGGTTTTATGGCCCATGTCGATGGTGTGCTGGTAGCGGAATCCGGCGCGTTTATTAAGCACGTGAATCTTTTGGTTGCGCTCGTCCGGCTCCACCACCACACGCTGCACCTCGGGGCGGCTGAACATGTAGTCCATCACCAGCGTGAAGACCTGCCAGCTAAAGGCTTTGATCGGCTGGCTGGCCGGGGCAATCAGAATGTGCATGCCGTAATCATCAGGCGCGGCCGGATAAAATTTGCCCACCTCGTCGTCGCAGGCGCGATAGCACTCAATCAGGCAGACGGGCTCGTCATTGCAACATCCAATCAGCGCGGCATGGGGATCAGATGCGGTCAGCGTCTGATAAAACGCCGCGACCTGATCCAGGCTCTGCTGCTGCATGCCCCAGAAGCGGGCGTAATCGCGGGTGACCCAGCTGTGGATGCGCGACGCATCGCTCTCAAGCATCGGTCTCAGGGTAAAACGGCCTGCGGGACGATCGGCCCTGAACAGTATGGGTGAACTCATCTCATTGCTCCGATTTAGCCGGGAAGGTCTGGAAGGCGATCTGACGCTCGATGGGATAAACCTCGCGTCCGGTCAGTTCACGCAACAGCACCGAGTTGCGGTAGCAGGCCATACCAAGATCAGGCGTGACAAAACCGTGTGTATGCAGCTCGGCGTTCTGCACGAAGATCTGATTGTGATGGTCGATGCTGTAGTTGCGCTGCACGTCATAGCGGCCTTTGTCATCCCAGCGCAGACGGGCGTGGATGCCCTCTAAAAACATCGGTGGCTGGTAGTGATAGCCGGTTGCCATCACCAGTCCCTCGGTGCGACGGGTGAAGGTGCAATCCTGCTCCTCCTGATGCAGCGTCAGCTCGAACTCGCCCTGGGGCAACCAGCGCATCGCGGTCAGCGCCGAATGGGTAAAGAGGTTCACGTTGAGATCCCCGTCGAGCTGTTTGACATACATCAGGTCGTAAATATCGTTGATTAAGCTGCTGTTAATCCCCTTGTAGAGATTCTTATGGCGGGCATTCAGTTCGTCGCGGGTGCTGGCGGGCAGGGCATGGAAATAGTCCACCCACTCCGGCGAGGTCATCTCCAGCGTCAGCTTGGTGTACTCCAGCGGATAGAAACGCGGCGCGCGGGTGATCCAGTTGAGCTGATAGCCAAAGCGATCGATATCGGTCAGCAGATCGTAGTAGATTTCCGCCGCGCTCTGGCCGCTGCCCAGTACCGTAATCGAACGCTTCTGCTGCAGTTCCGCTTTGTTGGCCAGATAATGGCTGGAGTGTGTCAGGCGCTGACGGTGCGGCTGGCTGCATGCCGGCATCCAGGCTTTTGGTCCGGTGCCGAGCACCAGATGACGCGCCTGATAGTGCTGCTTCTCGCCGCTTCGGGTATCGGTCACCTGAAGCTGATAGATCCCGGCTGCTTCATCGTAGCTGACATACTCGACATGGCTGTTCCACCGCAGGTTGGACAGGCGCGTGCTGGCCCACTGACAGTACTGGTTATACTCTTTGCGCATCAGGAAGAAATCTTCACGGATATAAAAAGAGTATAGTTTTCCTTTTTCCTTCATGTAGTTAAGTAGGCTGTACGGACTGGTGGGATCGGCAAGTGTCACCAGGTCGGCCATAAACGGCGTCTGCAAATGAGCACTTTCCAGCATCATTCCGGTGTGCCAGTCAAAGCCCGGATTCTCATCCAGGAAAATACCGTTCAGTCCCTCAACCGGCTCACTCAGACAGGCCAGACTCAGGTTGAAAGGGCCAATGCCGATGCCAATAAAATCGTAAACAGGATTATTCATTTCAGATTGCTCCCTGATTTGCCGCGCTCAACGCTGAGGCACGAACCTGTTCGCGGCCATAATGCGCAATCAGGCTCAACACATCTTCGATGTCGGCAATGGTCGTGGTGGGATTTAACAGGGTGAATTTCAGATACTGGCGTCCATCCACTTTGGTTCCCGCAATCACCGCATTACCGGAGCGGAACAGCGCTTTACGGATGGCAGCATTGATCTCATCGATCTGCGCGTCGCTGGTATGTTTGCCGGGAACGTAACGGAAAATCTGCGTGGTCAGCTCAGGCGCGTGCAGCACTTCAATGGCCGGATGCGCCGTTAACAGCTGATGCGCGGCCTGTGTCAGATCTATCAGGGTATCGAAGGCGTCACCCAGCGCTGCCGGGCCCATGACGCGCAGTGTCAGCCACATCTTCAGCGCATCAAAGCGGCGGGTGGTCTGAATACTTTTATTGACCAGATTCGGCGTGCCTTCCTGCTGTGCGCTGAGTGGATTGAGGTAATCCGCATGGTGCGTGACATGCTTCAGATTGTGGCTGTCCCGCACAAAGAACGCGCCACAGCTGACGGTCTGGAAGAACGATTTGTGATAATCAACGGTCACGGAATCCGCGCGCTCAATGCCATTCAGACGGGAACGATGATTTTCAGAAACCAGCAGGCCACAGCCATAGGCGGCGTCAACGTGCATCCATAAACCATAATCGTCACAGAGACGAGCGATTTCCGGCAGCGGATCGATGCTGCCAAAGTCGGTGGTGCCGCTGGTGGCGACCACGGCAATCGGGATCAGCCCTTCACTGCGGCAGCGCGCAATCTCCTGCGCCAGGCATTGGGCGTCCATGCGGTAATGATCATCGTGATCGACGGCGATAACCGCGTCATAGCCCAGCCCTAAAATCGCCATCGACTTCTGAATGCTGAAGTGGCTCAGTTTGGAGGTAAACACGCGCCATTTCGACGCGGTCTCTGGCAGGCCACGATGCTTGATCAGGTGTCCCGGATGATGCGCGGCACACCAGCTGTCTCGCGCCAGCAGCATCGCCATCAGGTTGGATTGGGTGCCGCCGCTGGTAAAGATCCCATCGGAACCGGCAGGCAGACCGATACGACCAAGCGTCCAGTCAATCACCTTCTGCTCAATCAGCGTGCCGCCTGCACTCTGATCCCAGGTATCCACTGAACTGTTCACCGCGGCCATGATCTGCTCTGCCATCAGCGAGGGCAGCACTACCGGGCAGTTCAGGTGGGCCAGGTATTTAGGGTGGTGAAACCAGACGGCGTCACGAAGATAGAGCTGGCTCAACTCCGCCAGTGCATCATCGTTATTGCCCAGCGGGCGATCGAGATCGACCTCGCTGAACTCCGCCGCCAGTTCGTGGGGCAGAATACCGCTGAAGGGCTTCTCTACGCCGGTAACGGTACGGGTCATCAGCGCCAGCACCTCCTGAGTCTGCTGCGACCAGGCCGCCAGTTGCTGATCGTTAAAAATGGCCGTTTCGGCACCGCTGGCATTGGAGGCTGGCGCGAGATCCAGCGCCGCCTGAGTGGATGAGCGTAAAAGCATGTTCAGTTCCTGTGCGTGATTACCAGTGACCCTGCCAGCAAAAGCCAGCAGCGTTGGATGTCCGCTCAATAACTCCAGTACACATAAAACTAACTAACCAGATAAAAACCCTGACAACACTGTGGGCCAGGGTTTTCACCTTAAAAAAGGAAAATACCGCATATTATTTGTGGATTTGGCAGCGTTTAACGCTTTGTTATATGCGGATGAGAGTGTAAATGTTAATCATTATCATTCAAATGTTTTGTTGTTAAATTTTATTTATTAGCATGCCTAATGTAGAAAATGTGATTCAGATCACATTATGCGATCGGAATCGTCCTTTTTTTGAAGGAGTTAGTGCCAGTAAATGTCATGTAAAGGGGGCTGCGATGAGGGACTGCACATCAGTGGTGGGCAAAAAAGAGTGGGAAAAAAGACTTTTGTTGATGCTAAGCGCGGGTCATTCTGATGGGAACCAGGGCGGAAGTTAAGCGGAGCTGGTAAGGGATTTACAGAAACTCCCGGAAAGGGCGCATTGCCCTTACCGGGTTGCATTACACGTTATGTTTACTCTGTATGGGTTTCAGCAGGGACCTTCTTTTTGGCCATGAAGTTATAAATCACTAACAAGCCAAACACACCCGTGATGATCAGGGTGATGGTGCCCTTATTCATAAAGTGAGCCATATTACCCAGCAGGATGCCGGTCACGCCGAAGTCAGTATCTGAGAAGGTGGTATTGGTCAGTCCAATCTGTCCCAGTACCGGTAGCAGGGCAACAGGCAGGAAAGTAATTAACAGGCCATGAGCAAAGGCACCGCAAATCGCCCCGCGCTTACCGCCGGTAGCATTACCAAATACACCCGCCGTGGCACCACAGAAAAAGTGGGGAACCACACCCGGCAGAATCAAAACCCAATGTAGCTGACCGAGGACAAACAGCCCCACCAGGCCACCCACAAAGCTGGAGATAAAGCCAACCAGTACTGCATTCGGCGCGTAGGGGAAGACAATCGGGCAATCCAGCGCAGGTCTGGCATCCGGGACCAGTTTTTCAGAGAAGCCGGTAAAGGCCGGGACGATCTCAGCCAGGATTAAGCGCACACCCTGCAGAATGATAAAGACGCCCGCTGCAAACGTTATGGCCTGAATGAAGGAGTAAACCAGGTAGTTCTGACCATTGCTGAAGTTGGCCTCTACATACTCTTTACCTGCAGACACCGACAGGATTAAGTAGATAATCATCATCGTAAGAGAGATGGAGATCGTACTGTCGCGCAAAAAACTGAGGTTTTTGGGCATGTTCATTTCTTCGGTGGATTTCGATCCTTTACCCACTAAAGAGCCGATCCAGCCTGATAAGACATAGCCAATGGTTCCGGTATGCGCCAGGGCGACATGGTCACCGCCGATGATCTTACGCATATAAGGTTGTGCAATCGCCGGGAAGGTGGCCATCAGAATACCCAGGAGCAGTGACCCGGTGTAGATCAGCTGAATACCTTCAAAGCCAGCAACCGATAAAATAATCGCGATCATACAGGCCATATAGAACGTCACATGCCCTGAAAGATAAATATATTTCAGTCGGGTAAATCGGGCGACAATGATATTGGCGACCATACCAAAGGCCATGATCATCGTGGTCGGTGCACCATATTTTGCCAGTGCGATAGAGACCATCGCTTCGTTATTAGGAATGATGCCCTGAACATCAAACGCATGTTTGAAAATGTCGCCCAGTGGCGTCAGAGAACCGACCAGGACAGTCGCTCCGCCAGCCAGCACCAGAAAGCCCAGAATGGTTTTAACCGTTCCCTTGATAACATCAGGAAACGGCTTCTTCTGCGCAATGAGTCCGAAACATGCCACCAGTCCGACTAATATGGAGGGCACTTTCAGCACATCGACGACGAACTGCAAAAGATTTTGAGTAAACATATTAACCTCGAGGGTAAGGTGTTTATCTGATTATTCGTGTCAGTTTTTCTCAAAATACTCGCGTATTTTTTGCTCCACTTCGTTCAGGTCGATAATGTTATTGATGATGATGACCTTCTGTTCCGGAAGGTTAGCGCTGTAGGCAATGTCTTTCGCCATAACAAAAACATCTGCCACATCAGGTGTAACAGAACCGAGATCCGAATGTTCGACTTCCGCTTCAACACCGATTTTTTTAAGCACCTTCTTGATGTTCATTTCCATCATAAAGCTGCTACCCAAACCGGAACCACAAACCGCCATAATTTTCATATCCAACCTCATTAACTGTTAATGATATTTCGCGTTTCAGCGGGCAGATCAGACGCCCGATAAAATCGCCATGAGCGCTTCTTTGCTGGTCACATTAAAGAGCTGTGTCATGATCTCTTCATCGGACAGCACCTCTGCCAGTTCGGAAATCATTTCGATATGGCTATTACTGTCCGGTGCGGCAAACATAAACAGGGCCTTTACCGGATCGTTCTCTTCAGAGTCAAACTTCACGGGTGTACCCAGCAGCACAATCGACAATCCCAGCTTGTGTGCGCCCTGTTCCGGACGCGCGTGGGGCATGGCAATCTGCGGAGCGATAACAAAAAAGGGCCCGATCTCCTCTTTTTGTCGAATGATGGCATCAATGTAATCCTGCGATATAGCGCCCTCAAGGAGCAGAGGACGCCCCGCAATGAATAACGCTTCCCGCCAGTCTGCAACGCTTTCGACGTACTGGATTTTTTCGTTATTTAACCACTTAGCCAGGTGTGACATCGCCTTGCTCCTGCTGAAAAATGTCTGAATATGTACAGTCAGTTTATTGAAAAAGCTGCCTTTTAACGTTGTCACTTACATTCCTGACAACCACTGTGCATGAAAAGCGAAACAAACTGAAAAACACAAAATGGTTAAAAAAAACGTTTTTCATAGAGTTACGGAAACAATAGTTTCTCACTGTGTTCCTGAGTTAATATTTCGCCGGCGCTATCAAATCTGTACATGTTTAAGGTGTCTAGTCATCCTGATGATGTCCTTCGACGTGTACGGACACAACATGTAAAGTTAAAATTTGGCTGCACAGGCTTAACATCAGTGCCAATTTGATAAGTTGATCACATATTCAGCGAGCCGTAGTGGTACTCATCCGGCAATGTCAGGCAGAACTGTACTGACACGGATTAGAGGGAGACTGTCCTTCACTCAAATGGGAAGAAAGCCAATGGCTGATGGCATGACTGAAAAGCAAAAAGAGGTGGTTAATTACATCCTCAATAAAATTAAGGATGATGGCCTTCAACCCGGAGAAAAGCTGGATACCGAAATATCAATTGCCAAAAATATTGGCATTACACGTGCTACGGTGCGTGAGGCGACACGTATTCTGGTGGAACAGCAGAGAATATATCGGGTAAAAGGTTCGGGTATTTTTGTGGGTTCGACAGAGATAAGTAGCCAGGCGCACAGGTATCATGTGCTTTCACCTTTTGATTATCAGGCGCAGAGAAACGGCCATAAAGGTGTCAGAAAAATCATTTCTGTGAGTATCATCAGGGTGCCTTCAGCGGACATGGCCCAGGCACTGCGTATCAAGAACAGCGATCAGATTTATAAAATTTTACGCCTGATGTGTTTCGATGATATTCCCGTGGCGCTGGAACATATTCACCTGCCAGTAAACCTGTTCAACAGCATGGAGTTCAGCAAGCTGGAAATCTCCAAATATGCCTATATTGAAGAGGTTACTGGTAAGAAAGTTCAGCTCAGAGATCAGCATTTAACGGCCGTCAATCTTGCGGATACACAGTCAATTGCGTTACTTAATTTAACGGAAGGCGATGCGGTCATTCAGCTGAATGAAACCGTTTTTCTCGACGACGGTGTTCCCTGTGAAGTCAATGTAGCAATCATTAATACCCGGTATTTCCCGTTGAAACAAAATTCGCAACGGCCGTAGATAAAATAATGCTGTAGTCACTTATCTTCTCCTCAATTGAAAGCTCAGTATGCTTATTTAATTGCCTGACTTTCTGCGCTTTCTTTCGCCAGTACACAATGGACTTCAGTGTGTTGTATTGCAGATGTCTGTTATTAAGGGAGCGTCGATGCAGAACGCTTGAGAGCTTTCCATACTTAAGATGATTTTCTGCATAACTTTGCCAGTTTGCGGGTTTTAATCGCATTTCCTTCAGGTAATAAGCCGTGTTATCCGCGAGATATTATTATCAAACTCTGTTTCAGCGCCGTTACCTGCCTTTTTCCTTTCAGCCCTCCCCATTATAACGAATCCAGAAAATCATAAAACAATATGATGTTTTACCAATATTCGACTGCGCAGCACACTGGTCAGCAACCGGAATCAACTAGGACCAGGTGAATGGCATATCGATTAAGTCTGTTAGATAAGGCACCCGTGCTGCAGGGCGAGACGCCCACCGCGGCATTACAGCGTACCCTGCAGCTTGCCCGGCTGGCAGAAGAGTGGGGATATCACCGTTTCTGGCTGGCGGAACATCACAACACCGCGCAGCTTGCCAGTCCTTCACCGGAAGTGTTGATTGCCTGGATCATTGCCCAGACCCGTCATATTCGCGTCGGGTCGGGCGGCGTGATGTTGCAGCATTACAGTCCCTATAAAGTGGCAGAAAACTTTAATCTGCTTGCCTCCCTGGCCCCGGGCCGTATCGATCTCGGCGTAGGGAAGGCGCCAGGCGGGTTACCGCTCTCAACCCATGCGCTGCAGCAGGGTGTCGATGCCGCCAGAAAAGGAAGCTTTGCTGAACAGCTTCAGCGGCTGGATAGCTGGCTGAAGCCTGCGCAGGCACATCCTGACGACGAGGGTTTAGCCGCGACGCCGCTGCCGTCACGTCCGGCCAATCGTTTTCTGCTGGGTGCCAGTGAAGAGAGCGCCCGGCTGGCCGCCTCTCTGGGCTGGCAGTTTGTCTTTGCAGCCCACCTGAATGGCGATCGTCAGTTGCTGGAGCACGCATTGAGTACCTTCTCCCGTCTGAGTCATGGCCAGCGCGCATTGGTTGCCGTGCAGGTGGTGGTGGCCGATTCACCCGCCGGAGCAGACCTGCTGGTTTCCGGTCTGCGTCATTATCACGTGGCGGTGAAAGATGGCCCGGGCGTTAACGTTGCCAGTCTGGAGCAGGCTGAACGTTATGTACGGCAGGGTGGTTATCAGGATTACACAATAGAGCCGCGCACGCCGTCACTGCTGAAAGGCACGGCGGCACAGGTTCACGCCCAGCTGGACGCGCTTCATCATAATTTTGATATAGACGAGTTCGTTATCGACACGCCGATTACCGAGCCGGTTGCCCGTCTGAAGTCACTTGAACTGCTGGCCACGCATCATCTGGTCGCAGCCTGAACCTCAGTGGAGAATCATCATGAACCCTACGTCACAACTGATCGAATGGCGACGCGAACTGCACACCTGGCCAGAGCTGTCGGGGCAGGAGTTTGCGACCACCGCGCGACTGCGGGGCTGGTTAGAGGCCGCGGGCATCAGGCTGCTGGATTATCCACTGGAAACGGGCCTGGTGGCGGAGACGGGCAGTGGGGAGACGGTTATTGCACTGCGCGCCGACATTGATGCACTGCCGATCCATGAAGCGAGCGGGGTACGCTTTCACTCCCGCCATCCTGGCGTGATGCATGCCTGCGGTCACGACCTGCACAGTGCGGTGATGCTGGGCGCGGCGCTGCAGCTCAACGCGCAGGCCGATCAGTTGCCTGGCCGGGTGCGTATCCTGTTTCAACCCGCCGAGGAGATTGCTCGCGGTGCGCGCCAGTTTATTGACGCGGGCGTACTGGATGAGGTGCAGGCCATTTTTGGTATGCATAACGAACCTTCGCTGCCCGTCGGCACCTTCGCTACCCGCAGCGGGGCGTTCTACGCCAATGCGGACAAGTTTATTATTCGCGTTACCGGCAAAGGCGCACATGCTGCGTATCCGGAACAGGGCGTCGATAGCATTGTCACCGCCAGCCAGATCATTCAGGCACTGCAGGGACTCACCAGCCGCAGCTTCAGTGCGCTGGATAGCCTGGTGCTAAGCATTACCCGCATTGACGGCGGCAAAAGCTGGAACGTGTTGCCGGGTGGCGTTGAGTTTGGCGGCACGGCCCGAACCCACGATTTGCAGCTGCGTGCGGAACTCGAACAGCGGGTGCGCACGCTGGTTGAACACTTTGCCGCAGCCAATGGCGCGCAGGCGACACTGAGCTGGCATCCCGGCCCGCCGGTGCTGATCAACGACGCGCACTGGGCGAACTTCAGCCGTGAAGTGGCGCAGCAGTCGGGTTATCGGGTGCAGGCCGCCGATTTGCATCTGCTGGGTGAAGATTTTGCCTTCTATCTGCAACAGGTGCCGGGTGCGTTTGTCAGCATCGGCAGCGCCAGTGATTTTGGTCTCCATCACGCCAGTTTTACCCCGGATGAGGCGCTGATTGCCCCCGCCGCCGACTACTTCGCCCGACTGGCCCGCCAGGCGCTGCAACATCTTAATGCGCGATGTCGGGAAGCCATTCTGAACTGACTTCATCTGCAGCCCACTCAATCACGACGGTTCTGATAACCGCCGTCGGGCATCGCTACGACAAAAAAAAGAGAGAGCATCATGACTACAAGACAACTTCGGCTGGGCACTATTCTGCATGGCGCATCGGGAAATATGTCCGCCTGGCGTCATCCGGCGGCGCAGGTCGATGCCAGCATCAATCTGGATTATGCAAAAAAAATCGCCCGCAAGGCGGAGCAGGGCAAGCTCGACTTTCTGTTTGTCGCCGACGGATTGTTTATTAATGAAAAGTCGATCCCGCACTTTCTCAATCGCTTTGAGCCGCTGACGCTCCTGTCTGCCCTGGCAGGCGTCACGGAACACCTGGGGCTGGTCGGCACAGTCTCCACGTCCTACAGCGAGCCATTCACCGTGGCGCGTCAGTTTGCCAGCCTCGATCACCTCAGCGGCGGTCGCGCGGGCTGGAACGTGGTTACATCACCGCTGGAAGGGTCTGCGAAAAACTTTTCCCGCCAGAAGCATCCCGAGCACGCGTTGCGATACCGCATTGCGGATGAGTATCTGCAGGTAGTGAAAGGCTTGTGGGATTCGTGGGAACAGGATGCCTTTGTGCGCGACAAAGAGAGTGGGCAGTTCTTCGATCCGGCAAAGTTACATACTCTCGGTCATCACGGTGATTTCTTCCAGGTACAGGGGCCGCTGAACATCGCCCGCACGCCGCAGGGGCGTCCGATTATCTTCCAGGCTGGTGCCTCTGAGGACGGTAAAAAGCTGGCGGCGCGCCATGCTGATGCCATCTTTACCCACCAGCCTACCCGGGAAGAGGCGCAGGCGTTTTATCAGGATGTGAAGCAGCAACTGGTGGCGAACAGTCGTCAGCCAGAGGATCTGCACATCTTTCAGGGTGTCAGCGTGATTGTTGGCGATGATGCAGCCGACGTGGAGCGCCAGTATCAGACCACGGCGGCGCTGGTATCGATTACCAATGCGCTCAATTACCTTGGGCGTTACTTTGACCATCACGACTTTTCACAATACCCGCTGGATCAGCCGTTCCCGGACATTGGCGACATCGGTCAGAACAGCTTCCGCAGCACCACCGACGAGATAAAACGCAAAGCCAGAGAGCACGGTCACACCCTGCGTCAGGCGGCGCTGGAAGCGGCAACGTCGCGCCCGCTGTTTCACGGCACACCGGAACAGGTAGCCGATGGTCTTCAGCAGTGGTTTGAGTCCCAGGCCGCTGACGGCTTCATCATCAATGGCGGCACGCCCGATACTTTTGAGCGTTTTGTCGATCGTGTGGTGCCGATTCTGCAGGCTCGCGGCCTGACGCGCCGCGACTATCCAGGCAGCACCCTGCGCGACAGCTTCGCCCTGAAACAACCCGTTAATCAGTTCACCTCAAAACAGGGCACGAGCCATGAATAAAAACTCGCATCTTCTCGCCCTGCTTGTTCTGGCGGCCAGCAGCCATGCGCTGGCTGAAGAGACCCGCGTTTCCTATAACGGCCAGCGCGTCAGCCTGGAAGCGAATAAAGCGCCAATTAATACCGTGAAAAATCCGGACGCCATCGCTCAGTTACCTGCCAGTCATCACTTTGTGGTGCCGGGTTCGTTTACCGTGGCGGTCGCGGCACTGAACTCGCCACCGCTGACCGTGTTTTCCGATGACAACAAAACCCTGCTCGGCAGTGAAGTCGATATTGCCCGGCTGGTCGCTGACAGTCTGGGATTGAAACTCAACGTCGTGCCTGCGTCGTGGGAAGACTGGCCACTGGGCGTGACCTCGGGCAAGTATGACGCGGCGATCTCCAACATCACCGTGACCAAAGATCGCAAAGAGAAGTTTGACTTTGCTACCTACCGTAAAGACTCCCTGGGTTTTTATGTCAAAACCACTAGCCCGATAAAGTCACTGACTAAAGCAGAGGATATCGCCGGGCTGCGGATCATTGTGGGTTCCGGTACCAATCAGGAGGCGATCCTCCTGGCGTGGGATAAAGAGAATCAGGCAAAGGGCCTAAAAGCCTTTACGCCTATCTACGCCAAAGATGACGCTGCTCAAACGCTGGCGCTGCAGGCGGGCCGTGCGGATGCCTACTTTGGTCCTAACGTGATTGGTGCCTGGAAAGCGGCACTGACCGGTAAAACCCGCCTGGTGGGCAGCGTCGATGGTGGCTGGCCAAAAGCGGCGCACATCGCTGTTACCGTGAAGAAAGGCAGTGGCCTGGCGGAACCGATCAGCACCGCGCTGAACGGCGTGATCCACAACGGTGACTATCAGAAGGTGCTGAACCGCTGGGGCGAGGGTGTTGAGAAGATCGACCGTTCAGAAATCAATCCCGCCGGGCTGGGCGACTAAGGAGCTGACTATGCGTGAATCCACTTTTCGCGAAGTTTCACCCGATGCACCAGAGCTCCAGCCCATTCTCAGCGGCCTGTTTGGTGAATATTCCGCGCGCTACGGCGACTACTTTGCCCGGCATAAAGAGCAGGAACTGACCGAATGGTATCTGCCGCCACAGGGGCTGTTTATTGTGCTGGAACGTGACGACGAAATCATCGCGATGGGCGCTTACAAACCCTATGACTCGCAGACTGCCGAGCTGAAACGCATCTGGACCCGCAGCGATCTGCGCCGTCAGGGGCTGGCGCTGGTGGTTTTGCAGGCGCTGGAGCAGCGTGCGCTGAAGGCGGGTTATCAGCGGTTGTTCCTCACCACCGGCTTCCGTCAGCCGGAGGCGGTGCGGCTCTATACCGGTCACGGCTATCAGCCACAGTTTGACCTCAGCGGCGATCTGGAGCGTTACGGCCAGCCGCCTCACGACGGGCGACTGCGTTTTATCAAAGTGATCGGCGGCTATAACGTCGCCGAAGCGAGTTAAGGAGTGACGATGATCAAACATCAACAGTTACAGGTGGTGCCGGCGCGTTATCCGGCACGTACTGCCGGGGCTATCGTGGCGCTGTTTATTCTGGCGGGCGTGGTCCAGTCGGTCGCCTTTAATCCGCGCTGGGAGTGGAGCGTGTTTGCTCGCTGGTTCTTTGATCCGGTTATCCTGCATGGCCTGGGTCAGACGCTGTTGCTGACCCTGCTGGGCACGGTATTCAGCCTGTTTTTTGGCGGTCTGCTGGCGCTGGCACGGCTCTCCTCGTCGTGGCTGCTGAGTACGCTGGCGTGGGGGTATATCTGGCTGTTCCGTTCACTGCCGCTGATTGTGGTGCTGATTATTCTTTATAACTTCTCCTATCTCTACGACACCCTGTCGCTCGGTATTCCCTTTACCAGCCTGTCGTGGGGCGCGTTTCAGACGATAAACGTGCTGGGCCAGTTTCAGGCAGCCGTTATCGGTCTGACGCTGGTGCAGGCGGCTTACAGTGCGGAGATTATTCGCGGCGGGATCCTCGGTGTCGATCACGGTCAGGTGGAAGCCGCCTCCGCGCTGGGTCTCTCCGCCACACGCCGGACATTCCGCATTATTCTGCCGCAGGCGTTGCGCGCCATTATTCCCACTGCATTTAACGAGATCATCAGCCTGGCGAAGGGCACATCCGTGGTTTACGTGCTGGCAATGCCGGAGCTGTTTTACACCATCCAGATGATTTACAACCGCAATCAGGAAGTGATCCCGCTACTGATGGTGGGAGCCGCCTGGTATCTGATAATTACTACCGTCTTGTCCGTGATTCAGTACAACGCTGAACGCTGGATGGCCCGCAGCGTCACGCGTGAACCGCAACTCTCTCGCTGGCGACAGTGGCGCAACCGCGTTACACCCCTTCATCCAACCGAGGAGATCAGCCATGTCCGAAGCCATTGATTACCGCACCTCAAACACGACAGGTGCCATCAGCATTACCGGCGTCAGTAAACGATTTGGTAAACACAACGCGCTGGATGATGTCTCGCTGTCGCTGGAACCCGGATCGGTTACGGTGATCCTCGGACCGTCCGGTTCCGGTAAATCCACGCTGCTGCGCACCATCAATCATCTGGAGCGGGTCGACAAGGGATTCATTCAGATTGATGGCGACTATATTGGCTATCAGCAGCGCGGCAATAAGCTCTATGAGCTGAAAGAGAAAGCGATTCTGCGCCAGCGCATTAACGTCGGCTATGTGTTCCAGAATTTTAATCTGTTCCCGCACCTCAGCGTGCTGGATAACCTGATTGAAGCGCCGATTGCGCATCGGCAGTTAACGAAAACGGAAGCGATACAGCGTGCGGGCGAACTGCTGGATATTGTAGGGTTACGCCACAAAGCGGATGCCTGGCCGCGTCATCTGTCGGGCGGACAGCAGCAGCGTATCGCCATTGCGCGCGCACTGATGCTTAATCCGCGTGTCATGCTGTTCGATGAGCCGACCTCGGCGCTGGACCCGGAGCTGGTCGGTGAAGTGCTCGACGTGATTAAAAAGCTGGCGCGTTCTGGAACTACGCTGGTGATTGTGACGCATGAGATCGGTTTTGCCCGTGAAGTGGCAGACAATGTGGTCTTTATGGTGGATGGCCGGATTGTAGAGCAGGGCAGCACGTTGCAGGTGCTCAATAATCCGCGTCATGAACGTACCCGCCGTTTCCTGGCGCGCGTATTATGAGAGCGCTGACGTTAACGGTGCTGGCGTTGCTCCCGTCACTGGCTTGTTCGGCGGACGAAAGGCTCAGTGTCCAGCAAAACGAGACGCCGATACATGCCCCGGCCAATCCGCAGGCAATCAGTAAAATTCCGGCTGACTTCCACTTTATTGAACCCGGTACGCTGACGGTGGCGACCTCGGTGACCAACTCACCGCCGCTGTCACTGCTGGCGTCAGACAATGTCACCCGGATCGGCAGCGATCCTGATATTGCCAGGCTGCTGGCGGACAGCCTGGGATTAAAGCTGAAGCTGGTTCCGGCTTCGTGGGAGGACTGGCCGCTGGGCATCAGCGCCGGACGCTATGATGTCGCGATGTTCAATATTGCCGTTACCGAAGAGCGTAAGAAGAAGTTCGATTTTGCGACCTATCGCGCCGACAATCACGCCTTTGCGGTGAAAAGCGACAGTAAAATCAGCCGTATTAACAGTCCGTCTGATATTGCCGGTAAGCGGATTATCGTCTCGTCGGGCACCAATCAGGAGCGCATATTGCTGAGCTGGGATCAGCAGAACCGGGCCAAAGGTCTGCCTGCGGTAACGCCTGTCTATCTGACTGATGATGCATCCGCGACGCTGACATTGCTGTCGGGGCGGGCCGATGCAATGTTCGGGCCTCACTCCATGGCGGCCTGGAAAGTGGCGTCACGCGGGCAGACAAAGCTGGTTGGCAGTGGGCCGTTTCGCGCCTGGGTTGCCGTGACCACCAAAAAGGGCAATGGTCTGGCCCCCGCGCTGCAGGCTGCACTCGATGGCACCATCACGGGCGGGCAGTATCAACAGGTGTTGTCCCGCTGGGGCGAACAGGATGAAGCCATTGCGCACTCCACGATCAATCCACCGGGCATTGTTTACTGAGTCTGCAGAACCGGCTCGCCTGCTGCGGCCGGTTCTCAACCTGATGAGCACAGAATTGAACTACACTCTCCAGCGTTAGTGATTTATCCTGCCCGCCTGTTTCCGTAAAATCCTCACTGTGTGGCGGAGTAATTGACCTGGAAGCCCCATGAAAATCAGATTCCTTTCTGCCAATGAGCCAAAACTGGCTGAGGTGCGCAAAATACTCGAACCCATCGGGGTCGAAGTCCTGCCCATCGCCCGTCGCATCGAAGAAATTCAGACAGAAAATGAGCTCGACCTGGTACGCGATAAACTCACCAAAGCTTTTTCACTGATTGGGCGACCGCTGTTTGTGGAGCATACCGGCCTCTATCTGGATGGCCTCAATGGTCTGCCTGCCGGTCTGACCCGCATCTTCTGGAACCGTCTGGACGCGGAGCGCTTTACCGCGCTGGTGCAGGGGCTGGACAGTCAGGCCGTGACGGCCAAAACGGTGCTGGGCTACTGCGATGGCCGCAAAATGTACCAGTTTTCGGGTGAACTGCGCGGTACTATCGCCGCGAAACCTGCCGGGACGCGCGGCTTCCAGTGGGACTGCGTGTTTATTCCTGAAGGCTATGAGCAGACCTTTGCCGAAATGGGCGAACTCAAGAATGAGATCTCGATGCGGCGCATCGCGCTGGATCGCTTCGCCACCTTTTTAAAAACCTCGCGGGGAGTGGCATGAAACCTGAACTCAAACGCGCCTATGATTCCGGCAAACTGATTCTGTTTGCCGGTGCCGGTATTTCGCGCAATTTTGGCCTTCCCGAGTGGCATGAACTGATCGCTCATCTGGCTAACGAACTGGGCTATGACCCAAAAATCTTCAATACTTATGGCACGCATCTGTCGCTGGCGGAGTATTACAAACAGAAAAAGGGGTCGCTTGGCCCGCTGCGCAGCTGGATGGATCGTGAGTGGCACCGCCCGGATATCGATGTCCGGTCTTCTGAAATTCATACCATGATTACGCAGGGTAACTTCTCGCGTATCTACACCACCAATTACGATCGCTGGCTGGAAGCGGCGCATGAAGCGCACGGCGTACCCTATTACAAAGTGGCCAACGCTGCCGATCTCGTCTCTTTGACAGAAGATAAGCGTCACATCATCAAACTTCACGGTGACTTCGATGATGACACCTCAATCGTGCTCGATGAGAGCAGCTACTTTGAACGTCTCTATTTTGACTCGCCGCTCGACATCAAGCTGACTCACGATGTGATGGGCAATTCCGTGTTGTTTGTCGGCTACAGCATCAGTGATTTTAACATTCGCCTGCTGTTTTACCGCCTGACCAAAATGTGGGGCCGCACCGGGCTGGCGACCGCCAGGCCAAAATCGTATCTGTTCACCAACCGCAATAACCCGGTGGCTAAAGAAGTGCTGGGACAGTGGGGGATCGAGGTGATCGTTTCCGAAGAGGACGATCCACGCAAGGCGCTGTCGATGTTCCTTGAAGAGTTGCTGGTGTAGTCGGCCCGATTTCCCACAGAGAAGCGTCAGGAAAAAGAAAAAAACCTGCGCCCGGTTAAGGTTAGCCTACGCACGACGGATATATCCTATTCTCTGCTGGCAAAGGCTAACTGGCATGATATACTGTATGTATACACAGTACCTGAGGGCGAAAAGATGGCTGTTGAAACAAAATTTGTTGTAGTCAGAAAGGGTGAAGAGAAGATGACGTTTGCCAACAAGAAAGAGGCCGATGCCTACGACAAAATGCTCGATATGGCCGAAGCTTTCACCGACTGGCTGTTACAGCATCAACCTGCACTGGATGAATCTCAGGCGGAAACGCTGGGCCTGCTGATTGCAGAACAGAAAGATGCGGTTCTGCATATTCTGCGTACCAGCAAACTGCCTGAAGCCGCAGCAACGGTCACCCAGGCTGAAGCCGTGCCAGACAATGGTACGGATGAGCAGGCAGAAGAGCCTGCGGCAAAGAAAGTGCGCGCCGTTAAAGCCGCTTAATCGCCACAACGCCGGAAGCGAACCTTCCGGCGTTGCTGTTTCTGAATAGGGCGTTGATCAATGCCTTTATGCCATGGTTACTTGAGTTTCTCGCCGGTTTTAACCTGATAGCGGGTGCTCCTGCCACCTCCCTCAAGCCGGTAAAGACAGCCTTTTTCAAGCAGATAGGCCAGATGACGGGTCGCGGTGGCTTTACTCACTTTCGCCACCTTCTGATACTGGCTGGCACTGATTCCCAGTTCAAAACCCTGCTCGCCGCCATCTAACAGTCGGTTCAGCACTTTAACCTGCTCCGGACTTAATCCTATCCCCTGATGCCGGAGCCAGAAACGCGCTTTGATCTGGGTACGATCAATAACGTTCATCGCCTGTTTCAGGCTCTCATCCAGAATATCCAGAAACCACACCAGCCAGCTGGTGATGTCCAGACCGCCTTTCTGAGTCTGCTCCAGGATGCGGTAATAACCGGCACGCTGCGCCAGAATGGCCGGTGACATGGCATAGAGGCGAATACTCTGGCTGTCGGCCTGCGCCAATGCCAGGTCGGTTAATGCGCGCGTGATACGACCGTTACCGTCATCAAAAGGATGCAATGTGACAAACCACAGATGGCAGATGGCGGCACGCAGCAGCGGGTCCAGCATCACATCATTCTGACTGCTATTGAACCACTCAATAAATTGCGTCAGCTGGGATTCCAGACCCTGTCGCGGTGGAGCCTCAAAATGAACCCTGGGCCGATCGATTCGTCCCGAGATGACCTGCATCGGTTCACTGCCACGCAGCGTGCCAACGCTCAGGCGCTGCACTGTCCATTCATCGGCCGGGAAGAGCCAGTGATGCCACTGACATAATCGTTCCAGCGTCAGCGGCTGGCTGCGATTGTTTATCGCATCCAGCATCATCGCGGCCAGGCCTTCTGATCGATCAGAAACCGGATAGGGTTGTTCTTCCGTCACGCCTAACCGGCGCGCCAGCGAGGAGCGCACTGACTGCACGTTGACCCGCTCCTCTTCAATCGCAGAAGAGGAGAGGATATTACTTAGCAGGGTATCAAGTGTCTGGGACTCGCTGTCTGACTGAAGGCTGGCACGGCCCAGCAGCAAACCGCGCTGCTGTTGCAGGTAGCGCAGACGAGGTAACAGCACAGCATCCTGCCACTGAAAATGGGGCCAGTCCGGCTGTTGCCAGATCCAGTTCACGCTCATAGTCGGCTCACAATCAGAAAGAATGAGCCGAATAGATGATTCTATTCAGCTCAAATAATGAGTCGATAATAACGCATATTTGGCTCACAGGCCAGTCGGGCGGAATTGAGTGCAAAAAAAAGGACCCGAAGGTCCTGTTTGCTTAGCGGGAGAACTGCATAAAGGTGTCTGAATAGTAGTGAACGATCCAGGCGACATACACTAACCAGACAACCATCCCAACAGCCAGTCCTGATTTACCGATCATTGTTTTTTCTCCACTGCGATAAGGGGGCTACAACAACTGTTGACATAAACTGACAGTAATAGCGGGCAGCAGTATTGTTGCAGATCAAAAAAAGCCCCGGTGATGAGCAAAGGCATAACCCCTTTGTGATCAACTTCCCTGTATTACGCCCAGTGAGACGCCTGTCACGTCGGGATGACCCCCATTAAAGTTCAAAAAAACGCCGCCGATAGATGATCTCAGGAGCACCACAAACAAAAGGAGTTATAGAAACGGGTAAATTCCAGGGGAATCACTATGGCCAGTCAGGTAACACATAAGAAAAAAATGAGCACCCGTGCGCAGATGTTAATCATGGGTGGTTTGACGATAGTGCTGGGATTTACCGTGACTATCGGGGTCCTCAGCTGGCAGTCAGGTAAAGAACAGAAAGAACTGGCTGAAAAGTATCTGCATCAGATTGCCCAGAGCCGCGCCTTACAGGTACAGCAGGAGCTGGGTCATGCACGCGATGTCGCCAGTCTTCTCGGCCAAAGTCTGATCGCGTTACCTCAGGCTGGCATTACCGATCGCAAAGCCGCCGATAAGGTGATGGAGTATGCGCTGCGCGCGAATCCTGACTATCTGTCGATGTCAGTCATATTCGAACAGAATGCCTTTGATGGCCGTGATGCCTCGTTCGCCTCACAGCCGGGTCAGGCCCCCCAGGGCCGCTATGCCTTTTTTGTGGATCGTGACGCATCAGGGAAATACGCGATGCATCCGCTACTCTCCTATCTGACGCCGGGTCAGGGCGACTACTATCTGGTCCCGCAAAAATCACAAAAAGATACGCTCACCGAACCTTACAGTTATGCCTATAACGGCGTGCCGACTCTGCTCACCTCCGTCGCTGCCGTGATTATGGATCAGGGCAACTTAAAGGCGGTTGTCACCTCTGACATTTCACTGGCATCACTGCAACAGAAAGTGAATCAGATTAAACCCTGGCAGGGCAGCGGCTATGCGCTGTTGCTCTCCAGTAACGGGAATGTCGTCTCCTCGCCGGTGAAAGATGAAGCCGGGAAACCCTGGAAAGGCGAAAAAGATGGTTTTACGTCCAACGTCGTACAGCATTTTGATGCCGTACTGGGTGAAGACGCACTGGTCACCTGGCAGCCGGTCGTGATTGGAAACAGTGACAAGCCCTGGTATCTTGGCGTCGTTGCACCAGTCAGTCAGGTAATGGCGGCGACTAACCGTCAACTGACCTGGGCCGTAGGTTTAATGGTACTCAGTGTGCTGCTGGTTGGCGCCGTACTCGGCATGCTGTTCAGCCGTAAAGTGCTGCGCCCAATTGGTGGCGAGCCAATTGAAGCAGCCCATATTGCGCTGGCCGTGGCCGATGGCAAGCTGGATAACAGGATTGCGGTGAAAAGCGGCGACAGTAGCAGCCTGTTCTTCGCGCTTCACACTATGCAAAGCCAGCTCCGGCAGATTGTCGGGCAGATTAAAGACTCCAGTGAATCGGTGCGTCAGGGCGCGGGCGAAATTGCCAGCGGTAACCTGAACCTGGCATCACGCACTGAAGAACAGGCTGCCGCGCTGGAGCAGACTGCAGCCAGCATGGAGCAGATCAGCGCCACGATTCGCCTGAATGCCGACAACGCGCAGCAGGCAACCAGCCTGACTGAAAACGCCACGCATATTGCCAGTCGCGGTGCGTCGCTGGTGGGTGAGGTGGTGCAGACTATGGCGCAGATCGACGACAGTTCGAAAAAGATCGGCGACATTACTACGATGATTAACAGCATCGCCTTCCAGACCAATATTCTGGCACTGAACGCGGCGGTAGAAGCGGCACGTGCTGGCGAACAGGGCCGGGGTTTTGCGGTCGTCGCCTCCGAAGTGCGTAATCTGGCCCAGCGCAGTGCGAATGCGGTAAAAGAGATCGGCGCACTGATTGAAGAGTCGAGTGTACGGGTTGAGAGCGGCGTCCGGCTGGTAAACGATGCCGGTAAAACCATGCAGGAGATGATGCACGCGGTGAATTCGGTGCAGGGCATTATCGGTGAGATTGTCACAGCGTCAAGCGAACAGGCGCGTGGTATCAGCCAGGTAACAATTGCCGTCAACGAAATGGATGGTGTCACTCAACAGAACGCCGCGCTGGTGCAGCAGATGTCGGCAGCCGCCAGTTCGCTGGAAGATCAGGCGCAGCAGCTGTCACAGACGGTGGAACAGTTCCACCTGGCATAAGGCGAGCGTAGGGTTCCTCAGCCAGCGTCCGCTTTGCAAAAAACAAACCCGCCATCGGCGGGTTTGTTTTTATCCCTGTTCCATCAGCCGCACGCCGCTGCTGGCATCAAACAGATGCATTTTATCTGGATTTACAGTCACCGAAAGCGTGCCGCCCGGCACGGCGTCACTGCGGCTACTCAGCTGCATATGCAGCGGAAAACCCTGCCAGTTCAGATGCAACAGCGTCGATTCGCCGGTAATTTCTACAATATTCACCGTCGCTGGTTGCCCGCTGACATCACTGATCAGATCGTGAGGACGTACGCCCAGCGTAACAGGCTGATCAGCCTGCTGCTGCGCGGCACTGTGCCAGCGAGTCGGCAGTGGCAGCCACTGCTCACCACAGAGAACGCCAGGCACGCGGTCTCGTATCTGAAAACGGGCATCCAGCAGATTCATCGGCGGTGAACCGATAAACCGCGCCACAAAGGTGTTAACCGGACGATCGTAAATCGCCAGCGGCGCACCCTGTTGCACTATCACCCCTTCTTTCATCACCACAATCTGATCCGCCAGCGTCATCGCCTCGACCTGATCGTGAGTGACATAGACCATCGTGGTTTTGAAACGCTGATGCAAAGACTTAATCTCGGCGCGCAGTTCCATGCGCAACTGCGCATCAAGGTTAGAAAGCGGCTCATCGAACAGAAAAACCTGCGGGTTGCGCACCATCGCCCGTCCCATCGCCACGCGCTGCCGCTGTCCACCCGACAAGGCGCGTGGATAACGCTGCAGCAGCTGATCAATACCGAGAATACCGGCGATTCGGGCAATTTTGCTTTTCTGCTCGTCGCGCTTCACCTTTTTTACCTGCATATGAAACGCCAGATTCTCGGCGACGGTGAGGTGCGGATAGAGTGCATAGCTCTGAAACACCATGGCGATATCCCTGTCGGCAGGATCGAGATCGTTAATCTGCTTTTTATCCAGCATGATCGCGCCGTCAGAGACCGTATCCAGACCCGCAAGCAGTCGCAGCAGGGTGGATTTACCGCAGCCGGAGGGGCCGACCAGCACGGTAAAACTGCCGTCAGGGATGGTTAAATCCAGCGGGTGCAGCACGCTCTGTTTACCGTAGCGCTTCGCCACCTGTATAAGTTCAACACTGGCCATGTTCAGCGCACCTCATGTGATAGTTGGAGTTGTTGCCAGCTGGGGTAGCGGCGCGGAGAGCTGCTTATCGCCTGTGAGGCCACGTCAATGCCCCAGCGCAGCGCGGTGAGCGATGACTGGCGGTAGAGCAGTGCAGTGAGAAAACCGGCATTAAAACTGTCCCCGGCACCAATGGTATCGACCACCGTCACCGGCTGGCCGGCGGCAAATTGCACCGAAGCGGCAGACCAGAGACGCGCGCCCTCTGCGCCACACTTAATCACGCAGCCGCCGCGGCCACTGAGCTGAGAGGACAGCCATTTACCGCTTTGTTCCAGCAGGTCTGCACCCGCTAAACCCAGCGCTTCTACCTCATTCAGCAGCAGCCAGTCACAATCCGCTAACCAGGCCCCCATCTCCAGACGAAGCCCATCGCTCCAGCCCGCGGGCGGCCAGCCGGTGTCCACGGCCACACAAAAGCCACGCTGCTGCAGCTCGGCCAGTAGCGCCGGATAGTGATCATAAAGTTCAAGACAAAGAAAGGTGCCGCATAGCAGCACGATGTCACCGGGTGTCGCCTGCAACGGCAATTGAGCCAGCACATCGTCTGCGGTCAGTACGGTAATATGGCCGTGATTGCTGAGAAACGATCGCTCGTTATCGGGATGGGTCACGCCCACCGTCAGCGAGGTTTCACAGGCATAACGCGGCCAGTGTGCGGCGCTGTGGGGAAAGTGACTGGCGAGCCAGTGGCTGAATCCATCGTCACCCTGATTGGCGATGGCCCGATGCGGAACCTGCATTGCCTCCAGCGCCAGCGCGCAGTTACCGGCCGATCCACCAGGACGTAACTCGCTGTGCTGCAGCATGACTTCTGTGCCGCGCTTCGGCCAGTCGCTGAGCGTACTCATGATTAAATCGACATTAATATTGCCCACTACATAAAGCGTGGACGCGTGGGTAGTATCCATATTTATCCCTTACTTCCGCCGCTGGTGAGGCCGCTGACCAGCGTCTTCTGCAACCAGATGGCAATAAACAGAGGCGGCACCGAAGCCAGAATGCCAATCGCCGCGATCAGTCCGTCGTCAGTCGCGCGTCCGGCGGTAAAGCCGGCAATGGCAACCGGCAGGGTCTGTGCCGAAATGTTGCTGGTGAACAGCAGCGCGTAGAAAAACTCATCCCAGGCGAGCAACCAGCCAAACAGCGCAGCGGCACCCAGTACCGGTTTCGCCAGCGGCAGTGTGATGCGCAGCAGAACCTGCCAGAAGCGCAGGCCATCCAGCCGTGCCGCCTGTTCGATATCACGTGGCAGCGAGTCGAACTGGTTCTTGAGCATCCAGGTCAGGAACGGCAGGATTAGCGAGCAGTAGACCATCACCAGGCCGGGACGGGTGTTGAGCAGCCCCAGTTGTTGCAGCAGAAAATAAAGCGGCAGCACAAACGCCACCGGCGGCACCATGTAGATTGCAAGTGCGCCGGAAAGCCAGGCATCGCGACCGCTGTAGCGTGAGAAGCTGAACGCCGCCGGTATCGCCAGCAGCAATGAGATCACCGTGGCCACCGTCGCCACCAGCAGGCTGTTCCCCAGCGCATGCAGGAAAATGTTGCCTGGCTGGTTCGGTGCCAGCGAAACCAGCCCCTGATAGCGACTGAAATCCCACTGACGCGGCACCCACTCCAGCGGCACGCGGGAAAGATCGCTGGCAGAGCTGACGCTCATCAGAAACAGCCAGCCCATCGGGGCCAGAATGCTGATGGCCACCAGCAGCGCCGCCCCATAACGCAGCAACCGTCGCAGTTTAGTTTTCATAAGCAGAACTCCGGCGGCGCTGATGCCATAACATCAGCAGATAGAGCGTGATCAGCAGGGCGCACATCAGGGTCATGAGTATCGCATAGGCGGCACCGCTGCCGGCACGCAGGTAACTGAACGACTCCTGATAGACGAAAAAGCTCAGGGTTTTGGTGCTGTCTACTGGCCCGCCGCGCGTCATCACGTAGATGATGTCGAAGATCTTAAAGGCATCGATGGTGCGTAACACCAGCGCGACGCCGAGCGGCGCGACAATCGCCGGGAAAGTAATCGCCCGGAACCGGCGCCAGGCAGATGCGCCATCCAGTCGTGCTGCTTCAAACAGATCTTCAGGGATTGACTGCAGCGCCGCCAGCACCAGCAGGGTGACCAGCGGATAGTTTTTCCAGATATCCGCGAACATCACCGCATTGAGCGCTGAATCCGGCGATCCCAGCCAGCTGCGATAGCCATCAATGAAGCCGATCTGGCTGAGCAGGGCGTTGATGCTGCCGTAATCGGGGTTAAAGTTGAGTCGCCACATCATCGCGTTGACGATGGTCGGCAGCGCCCAGGGCAGAATCACCAGCACCCGCAGTACATTACGCCCGATGAATTTCTGATTCAGCAGCAGCGCGACCAGCACGCCGATGATTCCCTCAACGGTGACAGAGACCAGAGTGAAATAGAGTGTGCGCCAGATCGACGCCCGGAAATCGGGATCGCTAAGCGCATAAAGATAGTTTTCCAGCCCAATCCAGGCAGGGGTTTCACCGCTGCCAATAAGCGCCGCATCGGTAAAACTAAGCCAGATGGTACGCAGAAGAGGCCAGGCGGTTAACAGCAGCATCACCAGCAGCATGGGTGCCAGTAGCACCCATGCCTGACGCTGTTCGCGTTGACGCAAACTCAGCATCATGACTCCTTAACGCAACCGGGCGGCGCTTTTATCAACCGTCGCCATCGCGTCCTGCGCGGGCATTTTACCCAGCAATACCTGCTGTAACTGCTGCTGCAGCTGGTTCGACAGGCGCGAATAGTCAGCCGTCTCCGGACGTGACAGCATCACGTTTAGCGATTTGTCCGCTGCGGCAATCAGGCTCTCCTGATCCTTTTTCACCGCCTCATCCTGATAAGAAGATTTCCAGATCGGCAGGCTGAGCTTCGCATACTGGTTCTGAACCGGCTGTGAGGTCATGTACTGGATGAACTGCCACGCCTCATTAGCATGCGTACTGCCTTTGGTGATACCCAGTCCCATTGAGCCGTTCACTGCACCCACTTTTCCAGGCGCATCGCCCGGGGCGGGCATGATGCCAAAGTCGCCCGCCACTTTGCTCTGCTTAGGATCGTTCGCCATGTTGTACATGTAGGTCCAGTTCAGCGCGAAAGCTGCATCACCATTAGAGAATGATTTACGCACATCTTCTTCCAGATATTCACGCGAAGCCGGATTGCTCAGCCCATCATCGAGCGAACTTTTCATCATGTTCAGCGCTTTAAGTGAGGCCGGACTGGAGAAATCGAGTTTGCCGTTCTGATAGAACTGTCCACCAAAGCCCGACACCAGCGTGGTGTAGTCACACACCAGCGCTTCAGCCTGAGACCAGCTCCAGACCAGCGGATAGGTGACAATCTTCTTATCTTTGATGATCTTCGCGTCATCCAGCACCTGCTGCCAGGTCTGCGGCGGCGAGGTGATGCCCGCTTTAGCCAGCATCGCTTTGTTGTAATAGAGGTATTTGGTATCAAGGATCCACGGCATACCCAGCGTTTTACCTTTGTAGACCACCGTGTTCATTGCGCCGGGGAAGACCTTCTCTTTCTCCTCTGGCGTAATGCGTGCGCTCACATCCTGCAGCAAATCGAAACGGGCAAATTCCGCAGGCCAGATGGCGTCGAACAGCACTACATCATAGCCATTACCGCCTGCGCCGCGCGCCGCCACGATTTTGTCGTGCAGCGCTTCATAAGGAACAAACTCCAGATTGACGGTGACATCCGGATGCTGCTTCTGAAAATTTTGCGTCATCGCGCGGATATCATTTTCGCTATAGGCCGCCTGGGTCATAAACAGCGCATTGATCTGGCTGGCCGCCGCCGCGCTGCCTGCGCTTAACATCAGTAAGGCGGCAAACCCGGCTTTCAGTTTAGGGGTATAACGCTGTGACATGGTCTTCTCCACTATGCAGCAACAGGCTGATGGTTAATTAAATCAATTTGATTGATTTAATCAGGGGCAAAATTCTGGTCAGTGTGCAGACTGACCGGTAGAGAACTAAGCAAACGGCGTGCCACAAGTAGTAGAAAGCGAGCAACAAAGCCGTAACAACGCTGAAACTCAGACTGCACTTTTATGGCAAAATTGCCTATTCTGATGCGCGAGAATTGCGTGCTGCATCAAAGATATTGTTTGCCGGAATGCTCCCGGGGACGAATACTGTCGGGTCCCGCTGTAATGGAAAACAACATGAAAACCTCGGGTACCAACCTTGAACATGCGCGGGCGCATAACCGGCGTGTGGTGATTGAAGCCATTCGTCTGCACGGTGAGCTGACCCGTGCCGAACTGGCCCGAATGACGGCACTGACGCCGCAGACCGTCTCGAATATCGTGGCAGAGCTGGAGCAGGCCGAACTGCTTACCAGCCGCCAGCCGCGCCGTAGCGGACGCGGTCAGCCATCCATTCCGGTCACGCTTAATCCCACCAGTGCCTGGTCGATCGGCATTCATCTTGATCATCAGACACTGCTGCTGGTGCTGGTCGATCTTAGCGGCGAAGTCCATTTCCGCCGCCTCGTTATGGTGCAAAAGCCGCAGCCTGCTGCCACCCTGGCGTGCATTGCCGGCGTGCTGGAGGAGATGCGTGCCTTCCTCGGCGCGCAGTGGCAGAAAGTCCTGGGGATTGGCGTGGTGATGCCGGGTCCTTTTGGGGTTGAGGGCATCTCTTCAGTGGGGCCAACCACGCTGAACGGCTGGGAGCAGGTTGATATCGGGGCGGAGCTCGCCACACTCAGCGGCCTGCCGGTGACGCTGGAAAACGACGCCACAGTAGCCGCTATTGGCGAACGCTTCCACGGTACGGCGCGCCATCTTAACTCCTTTATCTATCTCTACATTGGCACCGGCCTTGGCGCGGGGATCTTCACTGATGGCCACATCTATACCGGTCACGCCCATAACGCAGGCGAGATTGGACACATCGTGGTGGAGCCGGGCGGTCGCGACTGCTACTGCGGTAATCAGGGCTGCCTGGAACGGTATGTCTCGTTACAGGCAGCTTATGAATTCTGCGGTCTCGATCCGATGCGGGCGTTACCTGACGATCTGCTGCAGATTGAACCCGCGCGTTTCACCGCATGGATTGAGAGCGTGATGACGCCATTGCGCCAGGCGATCAATATTCTGGAGTCGGTGTTTGATGCAGAAGCGGTGATAATTGGTGGGATGATGCCTGCGTCCTTGCTGGAGCAGATCGTAGAACGGTTGCCACCCCTTTATCAGTCAGTGCGGGGACGGTATCTCTTTGATATGCGATTAAAGACTGGCATGACCGGTAGCGATACCGCTGCGCTGGGTGCCGCAGCCTTACCGATTTTTGATGAGTTTAACCCGAAGTTTCAGGTGCTGATGAAGTAGGCAATGAAAACGGCGCTGTTGCAGGCAACAGCGCCATAAGCATTAACCCGGATAGATACCGCGATCTTTACGCGCCATCAGAATACGTTCGCAGGCCACGATATAAGCCGCCGTGCGCAGTGAGCAATCTTTCTCCTTCGACTTCTCCCAGACATGAACCATCGCTTCCGTCATAATCTTGTCTGAGCGACGATTGATCTCATCTTCACTCCAGAAGAAGCTGGCCATGTCCTGAACCCATTCGAAGTAGCTGACGGTCACGCCGCCGGCATTACAGACCACATCCGGAACGACGATAATGCCGCGCGTTGCCAGCATGTCATCCGCATCCGGATAGGTCGGACCGTTTGCCCCTTCCAGCACGATTTTGCAGCTCAGGACTTCAGCACGCTCGCGGGTAATCTGACCTTCCAGCGCCGCCGGAATCAGAATATCCATTCCTGTGGTCCAGAACGCCTCTTTCTCAATGCTCTGCGCGCCAGGGAAGCCGGCAATCTGCTTGTTGGCGATCTGCCACTCGGTCAGGGCCGCCATGTTGATGCCATCGGCATTAAAGAGTGTCGCGGTATGATCCTGAATCACGACCACGCGGGCGCCCGCCTCTTCAAACAGGCGTGCCGCTTCGCTGCCAACGTTACCGAAACCCTGCACTGCAACGCGCGCGCCTTCAATCTCAATGCCGGCACGACGTGCCACTTCTCGTCCAGTGATAAATACACCGCGACCGGTGGCTTTTTCACGGCCCAGAGAACCACCGAGATGAATCGGTTTGCCCGTGACAACGCCGGTAATCGTTGTGCCGTGGTTCATGGAATAGGTATCCATCATCCATGCCATCACTTTGCTGTTTGTGCCGACATCTGGCGCAGGAATATCTTTTTGCGGTCCAATGATGATGCCGATCTCGCTGGTATAACGGCGGGTCAGTCGCTCAAGTTCACCATCGGACAGTTTGAAAGGATCAACGCGAATACCGCCCTTAGCGCCGCCATAGGGCAGGTTAACCGCCGCACATTTGATGGTCATCCATGCGGAGAGCGCCATGACTTCATTAAGGTCGACATCCGGATGATAACGAATACCGCCTTTACCTGGACCGCGCGAAAGGTTGTGCTGAACGCGATAGCCTTCGAAGTGGCGAATTGAGCCATCGTCCATCTGAAGAGGAATATCAACAATCAACGCACGTTTTGGATGACGCAAAGTATCTATCCAACGTGAAAGATCGCCCAGATAAGGCGCAACCCGGTCAATTTGCTGTAAGTAGGTGGACCAGGCAGATGTGCTGCTTTCAGACGCATAAGATAACTTATCCATAAAAAACCTTTCTTAATGAAGTCATTTATTGGGTGGAACCGTGGACGGTGAGCGCATTATCTTGCGCGGACATAATCTAACACTTCTGAAACAAATATGATGGGGGCACTGCCCTGTTTAAGTGCAGTGGCGCCCCGTTTTGGGGCAGAGAAAGTGAATAGATAAGGTTCAATGACCGCTTTAAGGCGAATAAAGATGCGACAGAAGTGCGTAATTACTGCATATCAAAGAAAAATCGCTATCTTTCAATTCTTTGAGGATGTTCAAAAAGTTAAATAATTGATCGTTACCTGATTGACTTTGATGCCCCGGTTCAGTGCATGAGAATAAGTAATCAAAGGATTACCTTAAGTAATGAATCGAAGAAGAATTGCACAGGCTAATCAGTGATTTAGAGCAGTAAGAACAGTGATAAGTAAAAAGTGTATAGCACTGGGCCAGCACACGGGTCTGGCCCGGAAGGATTACTGATGCAGAGCCTGTTCGGCTTCTTTCAGCTCCTGGCGAGCGTTTACCAGTTTATCTTCACGCTTCTGGATTTTGCTGGCGCTGCGTCCTTCCGCTTTCGCTTTTGCCAGTTCCTGTTCGCGTTCCTGCACCTTAACCTTTTTCTCAGCTACTTTTTCCTGGCGCTGCTTTAACAGACTGCCTTCGGTGCAGTTCTGATTCACTTCGCGAAGGGCGGTCTCAAGGCCGGCAACCTGATGGGTATTATTGTGCTGGCGGGCAAAAGAGAGCTGGGTCTCAATCTCCTGCTTTTTGGCGGCACAACCGGTCAGGGCAGATGCCGCATGAGCAGCAGTGAAAGTCAGTGGCAACAGGCAGAGGCTGAATGTCAGTAACGTTTTTTTCATCGTAGTCTCGTCAATGAGTCAGGGTTGAGGCGTCAGTATACGCAGTCACCTTAAGTGATTCTTAACGGGAAAAAATATTTACTGGAGCAGAAAAGCGGAGAGGAGAAGGAGCTGCCTGCTATCAGGCAGCGCTGGAGGCGTCAGAGTGTGAATAATGCAGGTTACGATCAGGGCCACTAAGCATCACAGGATGACCATCCTGACTCTGCTGTTCGAAATAGTCCTGCATCTGCTGACTAATCCCGGCACCACACCACATCACATGATGCTGATGGAGTTCAGTTTTTATGGCGGGCAGTCCGGTTGCACGTGAGTCAACCGCAACATTAAAGCCCATCGCGGTAAGACGAATCGCTTCCAGCCAGATTTCGGTTTTATCAAGCACGCTCACCGCTTCCAGGAACAGAGGAATCGCAGATTCATTACGCGATGAAACGCGCATCACTTTGTCAGCCTGCTGCTTAACGGATTGCTCAAAACGATCAAGGCGTCGCGACGCTCCCCGACGGTGATCAGCATTAAGCCAGACACTCAGTGGCCGCAGCAGATTAATGATGAAATCATCACCGCTGTAGTTACTGGACATGTTGTGCATCTGACGTGAAAGCGACAGCGGTGTGCCAAATTCCAGTTGCCAGAGCATGTCGCCTTTGCGCGCCGCCCAGCCATGGGTGATCACCGTTGAGGCGGCCAGCTGCCCCTGTCTGATTTCTTCGAGCGTGGCACCTGTGGCGGTTAAGCCAACAAGGGAATAGATTTCGCTGAGGTGTTCATCACTCCAGCAATCCGGATTTTGCTGTGGCGTCAGCAAACCCTGTTTCATCCAGCGTTTAAGGTTCGCGGGATGGGCGCCCGTTATGGCGCAAACAGTATCGGTAGTAAAAGAATGCATATCGTGCCCTCTTTTGAGGGAAAGGCCGCCGACAGTAGCCGGGGATGAGCAACCACTATGAACCTTCTGACAGCCAATTAACAGGGAAAAGCAGTCTGAAATCAACGAGCAGGCCCTGTTACGCTACGCTTATTCACCTTTATTCCCTGGTTAAATTCATGATGATCAGAGGGTTAAAAGCGCCTCTGCAAGTCAAAAAAGACTGTGTATTTATTCAGTAAATATTCTTTACACAAACTGAACCGGATATGAGCCTGATCTATCGTTTTTAAGAGCATGCCGACTCTTTTCCCTCTTACATCCGCCGATCAAATTGCTAAAATAGCGGGTTCTGATGATCAGGAGAAAGAGTGCCCAATGCGTTATCGTTATACTCTCGCCGTTGTGACGGTTGCTGCTGTGCTGACCGGCTGCGCGAAGAAAAATGCCGCCGCCGATGCACAAAATGAATTTGCTGCTGGTCCGACACAAATTGATGTCTCACACATTTTGACCCGCGCAGATGATGGCTCCAGTGTCTTCCTGACTGTAGATGGTAAAGACGCCGGCAGACTGCCTAACGGCGAAAGCATGCTGCTGCATGTTCCGGCCGGAAAGCATCAGATTGGTGGCTATGTGCCAACGCTGTTTGGTATGGGACGGGTGACCATTGCGCCGGTAGAAGTGACCACGTCACCGGAAGATGTCAAAAAAGTGGCGTATACAGTCACGCGCAACAAAGCCACCTTTGTTGAGAACAAGGGCGAGCAGGGCTGAGCAGATAACGGCGGAGAGCAGCGCTCTCCGCTGAATGCGCCTCAGCTATAAGCCGAGTTCGCTCAGTGAAGGGTGGTCGTCAGGGCGCCGTCCCTGTGGCCAGTGAAACAGCCGCTGTTCTTCACTGATTTTCAGATCATTAATGCTGGCAAAGCGCTGCATCATTAATCCCTGCTCATCAAACGCCCAGTTCTCGTTGCCGTAAGAGCGATACCACTGGTGCTCCTCGTCATGCCATTCATAGGCAAATCGCACCGCAATCCGGTTCTGGTCAAAACTCCATAACTCTTTGATCAGCCGATACTGCTGCTCCCGCTGCCATTTCTGCTGCAGGAAGGCGACAATGGCTGTCCGACCGGTGAGGAAAGTATCGCGATTACGCCACTGGCTTTCCGCTGAATAGGCCAGCGCAACGCGCTCAGGATCCCGGCTATTCCAGCCATCCTCAGCCAGCCGGACTTTTTCAATCGCCTGTTCGGGCCGGGTAAAGGGGGGTAAGGGCGGACGTGAATTTTCCAACTTTCTCTCCTTAACAATACAGGCAGCTGCGTGAGCCGCATCCAGAATAATCAGAGTTCCAGTGCGTGGATCTGGCAGACGGCACGCGCCGCTTCCTGACCTTTCTTCACGAAGTGCTGCGTATAGAAGTCGATAAACTCTGCTGATGGCTGGAAATTATGAGGCGTCAGGGACACCGAGAAAACCGGTACGTTGGTCGCCAGTTGTGCCTGCATCAGACCACTGACCACCGCCTGTGCGACGAAATCATGGCGATAAATGCCACCATCGACGACCAGTGCCGCACAGACAATCGCATCATAGTTGCCGGTCTGCGCCAGACGTTGCGCCAGCAGCGGCATTTCAAAAGCGCCCGGCACGTCCCATGTTTTCATCTCATATACCGCACCACGGCTTTCCAGTTCCTGTTCGAAACCGGTAAGAACCTGAGAAACGATCTCGCTGTGCCAGTTTGCTTTAATAAAGGCGACTTTCAACGGCTGCATGACTTACTCCTGTAAAAGGTGACACCCAGTGGTAACGGGCCAGATTGCGCCCCTGCACCCCGAATCAAAAAATAGTGTGCCTGACAGGTCAGTAACCTGCTGACAACCTTCACTATACTGTAATGTAAAGAGTCTGTGTCCATCATTGTGATTATATGTAAATAACAGATGCCCTGATTACCTCTATATGCTGCAGCAAAGGCAGGCAACGCGTGCTTTTCGGCATTCAACACTCACTCCCCAGCGCCCCTCACTGACCTGTTTGCGTAATCGCTTCCAGTTACGTCACTGCTTAAATAAAATACTGGATATTTGAACAGGTGTTTGTATAATAAATGGACTGCCCGCCGGGTATTGGTAGCGTAAGTGAGGGGTGAACCCATGATGATTTCGACTGAAAGCCTCAGGTCTCTGGAACAATCGGTCACAATGAGCAGCCGCGAGCTGGCTCAGATGACGGGTATTACGCACGGAGAAGTGAAGCGGTTAATCAAAAGTCTGGAGACGGCTCAGCGTCTCTCCCAGCCACTCATCGTGAATGACTATGAGCGGGAAGGGGAAGTGCGTCAGGAGTACCGTCTGAACAAGCGTGACTCGCTGCTGGCCGTGGCGCGCCTGTCGCCGGGTTTCACTGCTGAAGTGCTGGATCGCTGGCAGGATCGCGAGAAAACTACCCATCTTCCTGACTTTACCAACCCGGCTGAAGCGGCTCGCGCGTGGGCAGAGCAATTTGAGCAGCGTCAGGCGGCAGAGCAGCAGCTGGCTCTCTCGGCTCCCAAGGCAGCGTTCTTTGATAACTTCGTCGAGGTCGATGACTGTCTTGGCTTTCGCCAGCTCTGCAAAATGCTGAAAGTGAAAGAGCCGGAATTCCGCCAGTTCCTGCTGGAGCGCAACATTATGTATCGCTCCAAAGGCACCCTGACGCCGCAGCACTATCATCTGCAGGCGGGCTACTTTACGCTGCATACTGGCACGGGCGAAAACCAGCACGCATTCTCTCAGGCGCGCTTCACTTCTAAAGGGGTGAAATGGGTCGCCAGCCTGTGGGCAGGGCATCTCTCTGCTCAGCCTAAGGGCGCAGCCGCATAATTGCGTCTCTGCAATTCTGGGGAATGCTGACGGGTGAGCGCAGGCTGAAAACGCAAAAGTAAAAAAGGCCGCAACAGAGTGCGGCCTTTTTGATCATTCAGGATCGATTAACGGGCGAATTACCAGCCTTTAATCGCATCCCCTTTATAGACTTCTTCCGCTTTAGCCGCGACTTCCGGTGACTGCAGCGCAGCCTTCAGTTTCTGAATTTTATCGCTATCTTTATTGTCTTCACGTGATACCAGCGCATTCACGTAAGGCGACGAGGCACTTTCCATAAATAACCCATCACGGTGTGCTGACAATCCAGCCTGAGCCGAGAAGTTAGTATTAATGATCGACAGGCTGACGTTTGGATCATCCAGCGTGCGGGTCAGCTGGGGTGTGTCGACTTCAACCAGCTTCAGGTTTTTTGGATTTTCGATGATATCCAGCGAAGTCGGTAAATAACCCACACCGTCTTTCAGTTTAATAAGTCCCTGTGCCTGCATCAGCAACAGGCTGCGACCCAGCGTGGTGGCTTCGTTAGAGATGGTGATAGTGGCACCATTCTGCAGCTCACTGATGTTTTTGATTTTGTGCGAATAAGCCGCAATCGGGAAGACAAAGGTTTTACCCACTACCGCGAACTTATAGCCTCGCTCTTTAGACTGTGACTCAAGATACGGCAGACTCTGGAAGGCGTTGGCATCGACTTCTTTGTTATTCAGCGCTTCATTAGGCAGCACATAGTCATTGAAGTTAAGCACTTCAACATCGAGCTTGTATTTATCTTTAGCAACCTGCTGAACCACCTGCCAGATCGCTTCATCGGGCCCGGTATTAATCGCGACTTTAACTTTGTTATCGTCGTCTTTTGAACAGGCAGATAATAATAAAACAGAACTGGCGAGTAATGCCGTAAACAGACCTTTCATTATCAGAAATCCCTCAGATGGTTGATGGCTTAAAAGATAATACAGAACGCACAGGTTGCGTACTGACTGGGGAATATATCTTATAACCACAACACTGTTTTCGAACATTAATTAACCAGACTCTTAATGTTTCTCTGTACGTATTACGGGATTTAAAGGCCTTATTTTACCGGTCAATAATCGCAGCAGGCACCCATGTGATTTTCTTCTACGCTTACTAACGAGTCACTACTGGATTTCCATTGAACATTTACAGGGATTAATCATGTCTAAGCAAGATAGCGGGATCACCGCAGTTGAAGTTATGCGCAGCAGCCAGGCCTGGAATGGTGAAGTTATTGAATCCTATCCTGCTGGCGAACCTGAAATCACGGTTATGCGGCTGTCACTGCCTGCTCACACTTCATTGCCCTGGCACACCCATCCGATGCCGAATGCGGCGTTTATTCTTTCCGGCACCCTGATCGTTGAGGATAAAGAGAGCGGCGAGCAGCGTACATTCCATGCGGGTGAAGCTCTCAATGAAACGGTCAACAGCGCGCATCGCGGCTATACCCTGGATGAGCCTGCCGAACTGGTGATCACCTATGCCGGAGTAAAAGGGCAGGAACTGACCGAGCCCTTGCCGGGCGAGCCGGAAGAGTTTTAAATCATGACACCTCACGGCAGTGTCTCCTGCTGCCGTAAGGCAGCACTGTAGTAAACCCCGCTTCCTCAAGAACCGCTTTTGCCTGTTCCGAATGCAGAAACGCCGCCAGACGTCCCGCCTCTGGGGTGATAACCGCACAGGCATAACGTGCAATGGGGTTAACAGCCTCCGGGATATCAATCACCGTCAGCCCGGCAATCTGACTCAGGGCATCCCGATAACTGGCATAGCCGATAAACAGATCCGCCTGATCCGTGTTAATAACCCATTCCGCCGCGAGCCTGCCTGCGGGAATTGCTGCGGAATCCCGTCCGCCCACCAGCGGGATTGCGCGCTGTCGCACTGCTTTACCCGCCTTGCCCATCCGGGTAAAAAGTACCCGCGCATAATCTCCCGACGGATCGGCGGCTGGCGTGGAGGTTGCGATCCGCAGTGAGTCACGGGTGAGCAACTGATACCAGTCATCTCCCGCCTGCAGCCGATCGCTGCGCACCGTGATACAGAGCTTATTGGTCGCAAAAGAGATGATCGCCAGTGCCCGCCCGGCAGCCAGCAGTCTCTGCGGATGTGCCTCACTGGCGGAAGCAAAGAGATCGCAGGGCTCACCGGCTTCAATCTGTTCGCGCAGCAGACCGGCGGGGCCAAACCGGGTATCGACTGATTCCTGGAAGTGCGACATCAACGTGGGCCAGACTGTTCTCAGGCTACCCGCCGCCAGTACGCGCATTATTCGGGCCCCTGATATGTGGTGCGATAGAAGCGCTGATACCAGCGGTTAGCCAGCTGGTTCATGTCTACATCCTGAAACTTCTGCGGATAGAGTTTTTTCGCCATCCACACTTCGCCAATCCCCATCGCTTCCGGCATCGGATAACCCCAGGCTTTGGCGTAGTCCGGCATCAGCCAGACGCGATGATTTTTAACCGCGTCAATTGCCTGCCATTGCGGTGAGCTGTTGATTTCATTCACAACAGAGGGATAGCGATTCTGAACAAAAATCACCTGCGGATCCCAGGCGATCACCTGCTCCATCGACACGGTTTTAAATCCTTGCACGGTCGCCGCAGCGACGTTGACCGCGCCCGCATGCAGCATCATCAGGCCGGTATATTTCCCTGAGCCATACGTGGTCAGTTCCGGATTGGCCATATAGGCGCGAATACGTTTCTCCGCCGGGATATCCTTCAGGCGGTCGCTGACAATTTTGCGCCCCTGATCGGTCGCCTCAATCAGCGCTTTCGCTTCTGCGGGTTTATTCACGATCTCGCCAATCAGCGTAATCCCTTCGCGCAGCCCTTTGTCGTAAGCCATCTCCTCGTCATCAAGCGTCGGATTCATTTTAGCTTTTTCACCCGGCTGGTCATGACGCAGCGAAATAGCCACGACAGGGATCCCTAGCGCGGTAATGCTGTCGATCATCTCATGCGGCGCATAGTTGGTAACAAACACGACCTGCGGATGCAGCGCCACCAGTTTTTCAGGATCGACATGCGTCAGATCGCCCAGCGTGGCTTTCTGCCTGAGTTCGGGAGCCAGACGGGCATAGCTGTCGCCGAGCTGCTGCTTCCAGTTCGCCATCAACCCCACGATTTTATCGGTGGCGTTCATCTGCACCAGCAGGTTGAGGGTCTGATGCTGGAGCACCACAATGCGATCGACGTGGTCTGGAATCGTAACCTGGCGGCCAATCTGATCGGTAATCTGGCGTGATGCCTGGGAAGAGAGCGGAAGGAGTATCAGTAAACCGAGTGTGCATACCTGGCAGAAGCGCTTCATTAACTGTCCTCAAAAATCGTTATGCATGAGATTATATAGCGATTAGTGACGGGCGTCACGGCACTGATTATGTGCAACGCCCGTTACTGGCTCACCATCCCGGTGCCTTACGAATTCTGTTACCGCTATTTAACTGATTATTATGATTTTAATTTCTGGCACGCCATTTGCTGAAGTCTGAACAGTAAGCAGCGTTCGACACTACTGATAGCAAATAGCTGGCTAGGGTTCCGGTTCACGCAGGTGAATGTCTGGTCCGAGAGCTGGCGACCTCTGCGAGGTTACACGGCGGGACAAAAGCCCGGGAGACAGCGGCACCATCTGGTGTCTTGCGCTGCTCCCGTTTTTTTGTGCCAACCAGAGGTCAACCATGAAGAAATCACCACTCCTGACGCTTGTTATGTCTCTGGCGCTGCTGGTCAGCGCGCCGTCTTCCGCCGCAGTCAAAAAAGAGTTCAACATCTGCTGGACCATTTACGCAGGCTGGATGCCGTGGGGCACCATCAGCAATGAGAAAATCATTGATAAATGGGCCAGTAAATATGGCATTAAAATTCATATCACCCAGCTCAATGACTATATCGAGTCGATTAACCAGTACACCGCCGGACAGTTCGACGGCTGCACCATGACCAACATGGATGCCCTGACCATTCCTGCGGCGGGGGGTGTTGATTCCACAGCGCTGATCACCGGCAGCTATTCCGAGGGTAACGATGGCGTGGTGCTGAAAGGGGAAAATAAGAAACTCAGCGATCTGAAAGGGATGTCGGTCTATCTTCCGGCGCTGTCTGTTTCTCATTACCTGCTGGTGCGAGGTCTTGAGAAGGCCGGACTGCAGGAAAAAGATGTCAAAGTCGTGAACACCTCCGATGCCGATATCGTTTCAGCCTTCGGCACCAGCAACGTCAAAGCGGCCGTGGCATGGAACCCGCAGCTTTCGGTCATTAAAAAGACCCCGCAAACCACTGAGGTCTTCAGCTCATCGGCCGTGCCGGGCGAGCTGATTGACATGATGGTGGTGAATACCGACACCCTGAAAGACAATCCCGCACTCGGCAAGGCGCTGACCGGCGCGTGGTTTGAGATGATGGCGAAAATGCAGGCCGGGGATACGCAGGCGCTGAGCGCAATGGCTGCCGATTCCGGTACTGACCTCGCAGGTTACAAGGCGCAGCTGAAAACCACCCACCTGTTCTGGACCCCCGCCGAAACCCAGACTTTTGTCGCTTCACCTGATATTGCGAAAACCATGCAGCGCGTCGCCGCGTTCTCCTTTGATAAAGGCTTACTGGGCGATGGCGCACAGAGCGCTGACTTCATCGGCATGAGCTTCCCTGGCAACGTCACCGTCGGCGATAAAGCCAACATTAAACTGCGCTTTGACGACAGCTATCTGAAGATGGCCGCTGCGGGCAAGCTCTAATCACCGATCTCAGGAGTTTTTGCCATGCGCCACATTAACCGCTATCCCCGACAGGGAATGCGCCTGACGCTGATGCTATTACCGTTTGTGTTGCTGATCGCCGTCTGGTTCATCAGTTCGGCGGTGCGTCTGGAGGCTAATCCCCAGGACAAACTGCTACCCGGTCTGTCGCAGATGATCGCGGCCATCGACCGGATGGCGTTTACCCCGGACAAGCGCAGTGGGGAATATCTGCTGTGGGCGGACACGTGGATCAGCTTAAGCCGCCTGCTGACCGGCCTCGTCATCTCTTCACTGATTGGTCTCTGCATCGGAGTGGCGGCGGGCGTCTTCCCGATGACCCGTGCCGCGCTGTCTCCGTTTATGACCGTGGTATCGATGATCCCGCCGCTGGCGCTGCTGCCGATGCTGTTTATCGTCTTTGGGCTGGATGAGCTGTCAAAAGTGATGCTGATCGTCATCGGCATTACGCCGATGCTGGCGCGTGATCTGGAACATCGGGCGCGCGAGATCCCCGCCGAACTGTTCATCAAAGCGCAAACCCTTGGGGCAAATAGCTGGACGGTGGTGCTGCGGGTCGTGCTGCCACAGCTCTTATCGCGGCTAATCACCTCGCTGCGTCTGCTGCTTGGCTCCGCATGGCTGTTTCTGATCTCAGCCGAAGCCATTTCCGCTACCGCCGGCCTGGGCTATCGCATTTTTCTGGTGCGTCGCTACATGGCGATGGATGTGATCATTCCTTATGTCATCTGGATCACGCTGCTGGCGTGGCTGATGGATCTTGCGCTGCGTCAGCTGCACAAAGCCTGTTTCCCCTGGGCGGAAGGAGGCCGGGAATGAGTTTTATCGATATCAAAAATATCTGGCAGGAGTATGGCGACCACGTGGTGCTGGAACGCATCAATCTGCAGGTGCAAGAGGGCGAGTTCTGCTCGCTGGTGGGAGCGTCCGGCTGCGGTAAGTCGACGTTTTTACGCCTGCTGCTCGGTCAGGAAAAGCCAACGCGGGGATCGATCACGCTGGATGGTGAACACCTGCCCGGAGAGCCGGATCGCACTCGTGGCGTGGTGTTTCAGCGCTATTCCGTTTTCCCTCACCTCAATGTGCTGGATAACGTCGCCATTGGCCTCGAACTTCCGGCTTCACCCTTTACCGGGCGGCTGTTTGGTGCCAGGAAACGTCAGGCCCGGGAACAGGCAAAACAGATGCTGGTGAAAGTCGGGCTGGGCCATTCGCTGGATAAATATCCGGCTCAGCTTTCTGGCGGAATGCAGCAGCGGCTGGCCATTGCTCAGGCATTTGTGATGCAGCCACGGGTGCTGCTGCTGGATGAACCCTTTGGCGCGCTCGACCCCGGCATCCGCAAAGATATGCATGCACTGCTGCTCCAGCTGTGGAGCGAAACCCGGATGACGGTGTTTATGGTCACGCATGACCTCGCCGAAGGCTTCAATCTGGGTACCCGGCTGCTGGTGTTCGACAAAGTGCGCATCGACCCGCAGGCTCCCAATGCGTGGGGCGCGCGCATCACTTACGACATCCCGCTCAATGAAACGCGACTCTCTCAGCTGGCGGCCGGCAGTAAGAACAACATTTATCCTCTAAAGGAGATCGCCCAATGACAGAACTTTTTCATTCATCCCCAAGCCTGCGCGAAGAGCCGCTGCCCGGCGGCGCGCATACCTCGCTGATTTTGCGCAAAGGGCAGATCCTGCGCCTGACCGATATCGAGGGCGGTGCGAACGTCAGCATGATGATGCTCAATCCGCACGAGAAAAGTGAACGGCTGAATCTGCCGGATACCCTGAAAGGCCAGCACACCGCACGCCTGACCACAGGCCACTGCTTCTACTCCGACATGGGCCGTGTATTGGCCGCGATCGTTGCGGATAGCTGCGGCTGGCATGATCCGTTTGGCGGCGTACTCAACGCGGCGGAAACACAGGAGAAGTACGGCGCCGGTCGCTATCAGGAACGGCGCAACGGCTTCACCCGTAACGGCATGGATAATCTGCTGGTTGAAATGGGCAAATGGGATCTGGGCCTGGAAGATCTTCTGATGGTCGTCAACTTTTTCAGCAAGGTTACCGTCGATGAACAGGGCCGCTTTGGGTTCAGCGCAGACAACAGCCGGGCCGGAGATTTCGTTGAGCTTTATGCGCCCATGGACGTGCTGATGGTACTGACCGCACTGCCACATCCGCAGGATCCTGCCACCGACTATCTCCCGCGTCCGGTCCAGCTGAGCTGGTATCAGGCCGACGATATGCAGGCCGTCAGCGCAGCAATGGTCACGCGCGGTGAAAACCAGCGCGCGTTTCACAACACCCAACTTTTTGCCCTGTAAGGAGACTGCGATGACACTTATCAATTCTGATCGTCGTTCTGAAGATGCTGTCTATCGCCACGTGATCCCGGCAGGCGAGCCGTGGCTGTTCGAGGTAAAAAAAGGGCAAACGCTGCGCCTGCTCGACCTCGAAGGAAATCAGGCGATTGATACCCTGTTTTACAACACCGATAACCCGCGGGAACGCTACGATCCTCAGCGAACGCTGCGTCGTCAGGGAAAGGTCTATCTGACCACCGGCAGCGTGCTCTATTCGAATCTTGGTAATCCGCTGCTGACGATCATTGCCGATACCTGTGGCCGCCACGATACCCTGGGCGGTGCCTGTTCGCAGGAGAGCAACACCGTCCGTTATGCCCAGGATAAGCGTTACATGCACAGCTGTCGGGATAACTTCCTCTGCGCCTGCCTGCACGATGGCCGTCTTCATAAGCGCGATATCGGCGCTAACATCAACTTTTTCATGAACGTTCCGGTCACGCCTGAAGGCGGCCTGACCTTTGAAGACGGGTTATCTGCGCCCGGCAAATACGTTGAACTGGTCGCGATGTGTAACGTGATGGTGCTGATCTCCAACTGTCCGCAGCTGAATAACCCCTGCAACGGCTGGAACCCGACACCCGCTGAAGTGCTGGTCTGGAACTAAGCCAGCCCGCTGAACCACCCGCCGGCCGCCCGTTACGTGCCGGTCAGCCCCGGGGACGGCCCCAGGGAATTTCGAATTTTGCGGGACGACCCGCATCCCTGAGAGTTCGCTTATGTTTGATACCTTACTGATTGCCAATCGCGGTGCGATCGCCTGTCGCATCCTGCGCACGCTGCGTGCCATGCAGGTGAAAGGGGTCGCCGTCTATTCTGAAGCTGACCTGAGCAGTTTACATATCCGTGAGGCGGATTTGGCGCTGAGCCTGGGCGAAGGGCCTGCTGCACAAACCTATCTGGTGACGGAAAAAATCATCGCCGCCGCGCAGCAGAGCGGAGCCAAAGCGATCCATCCGGGCTACGGTTTTCTTTCTGAAAACGCCGCCTTTGCTGAGGCATGTGAGGCTGCGGGACTGATTTTTGTCGGTCCGACGCCCCAGCAGCTGCGGACCTTTGGCCTTAAACACACGGCCCGCGCGCTGGCAAAAGCCGAAGGTGTGCCGTTGCTTGAAGGCAGTGAACTGCTGACGGATGTCAGCGAAGCGCATCGCGCCGCAGAGCGTGTCGGCTATCCGGTGATGCTCAAAAGCACCGCGGGCGGCGGTGGCATTGGTATGCGCGTCTGTCGTGATGCGCAGGCGCTGTCAGACGCGTTTGAAACCGTGCAGCGTCTGGGCCAGAACAACTTCAGCGACGCCGGTGTGTTTCTTGAAAAATATATCGAACGCGCCCGGCATCTTGAAGTGCAGATTTTCGGTGATGGCAAGGGCGAGGTTATCGCGCTGGGCGTCCGCGACTGCTCGGTGCAGCGACGTAATCAGAAAGTGATTGAAGAAACCCCTGCGCCGAATCTGCCAGCTGGCATGGCCGACGCACTCTGCTCGGCGGCTATCGCCCTAGGGAAAGCGGTCAACTATCGCAGCGCCGGAACCGTAGAATTTGTCTATGACAGCGCAGCGCAGCAGTTCTATTTCCTCGAAGTGAATACGCGCCTGCAGGTTGAACATGGCGTGACGGAGCAGGTCTGGGGCGTGGATCTGGTGCAATGGATGATTGAGCTGGCGGCAGGCGATCTCCCCTCGCTTACCGCATTAGCCGCCGGGTTGCATCCGCAGGGCCATGCCGTGCAGGCACGCATTTACGCCGAAGATCCGGGTCGGCAGTTCCAGCCTTCGCCCGGACTATTAACCGAAGTCGTTTTCCCGGTGGCGGACGGTAAATCCCTGCGCATTGACCGCTGGGTGGAAGCGGGATGTGAAGTCCCGCCATTCTTCGACCCGATGCTGGCAAAAGCGATTGCTTTCAGCGCTACACGCGATGAAGCCATCGCCACCCTGGCACAGGCACTGGCGGAAACCCGTCTCTATGGCGTAGAAACCAACCGCCTCTATCTGTTACAGATTTTAGCCTTTGCCCCTTTCACGGCGGGTGAACCCTGGACCCGCTGCCTGGAGCAGCTCGGCTATCAGGCGGCAACGGTTGAGGTGCTGAGTGCAGGAACCCAGACCAGCGTTCAGGACTACCCCGGACGTCTGGGATACTGGGCAGTTGGTGTGCCGCCGTCAGGGCCGATGGATGATCGCGCCCTGCGTCTCGGCAACCGTCTGCTGGGCAATGCTGAAGGCGCCGCCGCGCTGGAAATCACCCTTAACGGACCCACCCTGAAATTTAACACTGCGATTCAGGCGGTGATCTGTGGCGCGCCGCTGAGTGTCGCGCTGGATGGCGTTGAACAGGCGATGGACACCGTGTTTACCATCCCGGCCGGATCAACGCTGAAGCTGGGCGCGATGAATGGACCTGGCGTCAGAAGCTATCTCTGCCTGAGCGGTGGCATTCAGGTGCCAGACTATCTGGGCAGTAAAAGTACCTTTACCCTCGGACAGTTTGGCGGACACGCCGGACGGGCGCTGCGCAGCGGTGACGTAATGCATCTGGCTCCACAAGCCGCGAGCCCAGGCGGCGCGGAGCTGCCCATTGCGCTGCGCACAGAACTCGCTACGGTGCGCACGCTGAGAGTCATTTATGGTCCACATGGTGCACCTGAGTTCTTTGCGCCGGACTACATTGCGACGTTCTTTGCGACAGACTGGGAAGTGCACTTTAACTCCAGCCGTACCGGCGTGCGTCTGATGGGACCAAAGCCGATCTGGACCCGCGACAGCGGCGGCGAAGCGGGGTTGCACCCCTCGAACATTCATGACAACCCTTACGCCATCGGCGCGGTCGATTTTACCGGCGATATGCCGGTCATTCTGGGACCGGATGGCCCGAGTCTCGGCGGATTTGTCTGCCCGGTGACGGTTATCGAGGCGGACCTCTGGCAGCTGGGACAGCTCAAAGCCGGTGACAAAGTCCGGTTTGTGGCGGTGGATATCCCGACGGCCCGGAGACTGGCAGAGGGCAGGCGCAGCGAGCTGACCACGCTCCAGCCACAGGACATTCACTGGAAGCCTGCGCCGCTGACTTCTCCCATTGTGATGACCTGCGGTGAAGCGGCTAAACGCCTGGTGGCGCGTCTCTCTGGCGATACGCACTTGCTGCTGGAGGCAGGCGAGCCGGAACTGGATCTGGTGCTGCGTTTTCGCATTCACGCGTTAATGCAGGCGCTGGAAGCGCAATCCCGTACGGGCATTATTGATATCACGCCAGGGATCCGCTCGCTGCAAATCCACTTCCAGCCGGAAACACTGACGCTTGATGTGCTGCTGGCATGGGTGCGCGGAGAGTGGGAGAGGGTTTGCATGAGTGATGACCTGCAGGTGCCCACACGTGTGGTGCATCTGCCGCTCTCCTGGGACGATCCGGCCTGTCAGAAGGCCATTGAAAAATATATGACCACCGTGCGACCGGATGCGCCCTGGTGCCCGAGCAATCTTGAGTTTATCCGCCGGATAAACGATTTGCCGGATGAGCAGGCCGTCTGGAATACCGTGTTTGAAGCCAGCTATCTGGTGATGGGGCTGGGCGATGTCTATCTTGGCGCGCCGGTCGCCACGCCGCTGGATCCCCGCCATCGGCTGGTGACCACGAAATATAACCCGGCCAGGACCTGGACGGCGGAAAACTCGGTTGGTATCGGCGGCGCTTATCTGTGCGTTTATGGCATGGAGGGGCCAGGCGGCTATCAGTTTGTCGGACGCACGCTGCAGATGTGGAACCGATATCACGAAGTGGCCGATTTTGGCGGTAAACCCTGGCTGCTGCGCTTTTTCGATCAGATCCGTTTTTATCCGGTTTCAGCGGAAGAACTATTGCAGATTCGTCGCGATTTTCCACTGGGTCGCTATCCGCTGCGTATTGAGCACAGCACACTGCGGCTGGCGGAGTATCAGGATTTCCTCGTCCGTGAAGCGGAAAGTATCGGCGAGTTTCGCGATCATCAGCAAAGCGCATTTAATGCTGAACGTGACCGCTGGATAGCCAGCGGCCAGGCGCATTACGACAGTCAGGAAAGTGCGGTGAATGAAGGCGGCGATGCACCGCTGCAGGCAGGTGAGCAGGGCGTTGAAAGCCCGGTTTCGGGTAATCTATGGCAGGTGCAGGCGACGGCGGGCAGCCGGGTGCGTGAAGGCGATATCCTGGTAGTGCTGGAGTCGATGAAAATGGAGATCCCGCTTCTGGCGCCGTGCGACGGCATTATTCAGCAGGTCAGCGTGCAGCCAGGCAGCGCAGTGCGTGCAGGGCAGCGCGTGGCGGTCATTGTTGAGGATAATGCACGAGGATGAGCAGAGTAGGTGGTGCCGTGAACGTTGCGCCCACTGCTTTAGAACCGGGCGCAGGTTATGAGCTCGCGCCCGGCTCGCTTAACCAGCGGAACATCGCCTCACTGCCAGGCTGGCTCAGCGTACGTTGCGGCCAGGCAAGGAAGTAGGGCTTGCTCAGCGGCAGGCAAAGATTATCCACCACAACCAGATCGCCACGCGCCAGTTCCGGCGCGATGAGGCGTCGCTGCCCCAGCAGCAGTCCTGTACCCGCGACCGCCGCGTCAATGGCCAGCGAGGTCAGATTGAAGCTGAATGCGGGCTGCGGCCGGGGTTCATCCATGCCTTTGGCCTGAAACCAGCTTTGCCAGTCCGGCAGGAACCGTCCTTCATTACCCCAGTCGAGATGGATTAAGGGTGCCTCGCTCAGAACCGTTTCTGGGGTGAAGCGTTGCAGCAGAACCGGACTGGCCACCGGCAGCACCTCATCATGAAAGAGCTTAAGTTTGTCTAACTGTGGGTAACGATCTTCACCAAAGCAGATGACAAAATCGGCAGGCATCGCGGTGAAATCGACCTGAGCATGCGTGCCGTATAATGAGAGATCAATATCCGGACAAAGGTCACGCCAGCTCGCCAGCCGGGGCAAAAGCCATTTCGACGCCAGCGCCGGTAATGCGTAGACCGTGAGTTTTGGCGCACTGGCCGCATGGCGGATGTTTTGCTGACCGAGGTGAAGAATATCAAAGGCTTCGGTGACATAGCGCAGATACTCTTTACCCGTGTCAGTCAGCATCACGCCGCTCTGCGTGCGCAGAAAAAGGGTGCTGCCGAGTTGCTCCTCCAGCTGGCGAATCTGCTGACTAACTGCCGCGGGGGTTATTGCCAGCTGGGCGGCAGCTTTTGCCAGGCTGCCCAGTTCGGCGGCCACCTTAAATGACTGTATAACGCTGATTTTTGGCAGCCGTGGCAATTGGGCAGGCATTAACTCTTCCTTATGCGTGCAGTAAGTTTTTATCGTTACGCAGCGTGGCGGGTGACAGGTAGAGTACCATTACACCTGCCCATCGTGAGAATGGTTACTATGTCTGGTTCCCTTGTTCGTCTCGATCTTCATCCGCTGGCCGATCATGGCTGGCGTCAACGCTGTCGTGAGCAATTAAAACAGTCGGGCGCGCTGGTACTGCGTCAGTTTTTAAAACAACAGGCTTTAGAGGCGATCATTGAAGAGGGTAATGCGCAGCGTCATCTGGCCTATCACACCCACAGCAAACACAATGTCTATCTGATGAAGCCTGATGACGCTTTCAGCGCCGATCATCCGCGCAATCGGGATGTGCTCAGTACCAAAGGTTGTATCACGGATGATGTGATCGCTGCCGACTCACCGCTGCGTCAGCTTTATAATGACATCCTGTTCCAGCGTTTCCTGTGTGATGTGCTGGAAGAGAAAGCGCTCTATCCTTACGCTGATCCGCTTTCCTCAATCAACCTGCATTACGCGCCTCACGGACAGGAACTCGGCTGGCATTTCGACAACTCCTCCTTTGCTATCACCTTGCTGGTACAAAAACCACTGGCGGGCGGGCTGTTTCAGTATGTGAAGGATCTGCGGGATGCCGATGCCGGTGAGATGAACTTCGCAGGCGTTGACGCAGTGCTGGACGAGCGCCAGCCGGTTGACGCGCTAGAGATTGACGCCGGCGATCTGGTACTTTTTCGCGGTCGGAACTCTTTGCATCGCGTAACCCCAACCGAAGGCGAGGTCACGAGGATGCTTGCCGTGCTGGCTTACAATACTCAGCCGGATATTGCCTTATCAGAAACCGCGCGTATGACGTTTTACGGCAGACTCTGACATCAGGGCGCGTCGGTCAGGGCACGCCAGCCGATTACTTCAGCGTCATCGGCAGGTTGCCAGCAGAAGCCAGATGAGGTTTGATTACAGGATTAACCTCTGTCAGGCTTCCAATCACAAGTGCGCATAATCTATCTTATGTTAAATAATGGGTAATGACACATTGCCAGCCCTGCTACCACCTCACAAAGGTGCGTTATAAGCAGAGCTGACGCCGGGTATCAGGCATTGAGCTGATTAATGACAGTAGAAAACTCATTCACGCCGCTATTAATTTCCTGGAAGCTTCTTCCCAGATCGCTAATTTTGTCATTTTCACTTGAAATGATATTTTTTATTTCATCAAGCTGATGATACATATCATTGATAAGCCGGTTGTTCTCTTCAATGACAGCGGTAATTTTCTGCGTTGATGTGGAGGTGGATGCTGCCAGTCGCCTGACCTCTTCCGCCACTACAGCGAATCCTCTGCCAGCTTCGCCGGCTCGTGCAGCTTCTATAGCTGCGTTGAGCGCCAGAATGTTGGTCTGAGACGTGATACTGCTGATTGTTGATATTATCTCACTGATATTGACTGCAGATTCGTAAAGTTTTTTGCTAACTTCAGCAGCGACTTCCACCTTATCGGATACCAGCATGGAATTTCTGACAGTTTCATCTAATACTTCTTTGGCATTATGCGAGATCTGAGAAGTCTCTTCCGAAGTAGTCACTGCAATATCAGCAATTCTTCTCGCATTTTCGACTCTGACAGTGATGTCCGACGCAATTTTGATGACTTTTTCGATCGCGCCATTGGCATCAAGAACGGGTGTATAGTTCGCTTCGAGCCAGACCCGCTCACCTGCAATGTTTTTTCTTTCAAATCGCCCGCTGAAAGAGTGTCCCCCTCTTATTTTCGCCCAGAAATCCGGATTTTTAGTATAAAAATCATTAAAACAAAATATCCGATGATGTTTACCGATAATATTATCGCGCTGATAACCCATTAACTTCAGAAAGTTGTCGTTTGCGCCTAATACCTCACCCTCTGTGGTAAATTCTATCAGGGCCATCGAAGCGTTAATCGCACTGATTATGGCTTCTTTACTTTTGAGTTTTTTATGTTCTTCTGTGATATCACTCGCTATTTTTATTACTCTTATCACCTCATTATGTTTATTCCTTACAGGGAAATATGAACCGCCAATATAAAAAACGGATTTATCTTTCCTGCAACGTTCAAACACACCGTTTATCGACTCTCCTGAAGATAAGGCCTGCCAGAACCTCGCATATTCCGGGGTTTTGGTGTACCTGCTTTGGCAGAATAAACTGTGATGCAGACCGACAACTTCATTCAGGGAGTAGCCTGTCATATCGAGGAACATATCATTCGCCATAATGACCTGACCCTGGGGAGAAAACTCTACCCATCCCATCGCGCATTTGATTGCGCTGACGTCATCAGCCATGTCCAGGGAATTGGGTTTTGTCACCCTGTGTACGACTTTACTAAGATTAAACATGCAAACCTCACGAGGCGACGGTTATCTATCTTCGTTTTTCATTCACGTAATTCCGCATCAGCTGAATACCTGTGACATGCAATAAAAATCGTTTTGCACACATGTGGCGTTACTGATGTAGTCCTGCCAATCTGGTTATTCCCGGAAAAACATGTTTATGCCTGAAAGCATACCTTCTGTGTATTATCGGAAGAGATTATCGGGACTTTAGTTTTAGTTAAGTTTTCAGGGCGCATCGAATCAGCCAGCGTTAAATGAAATTATTGGAATTAACAGGCGCGTCAGTGAAAGGAAGAGATAAGTCCGAAGAGCGTCAGGCAGGCACGGTAGTTTCGCGCTTAAGAAACGTTAAGGAGTGAACAGCAATTTCAGGTCAGTCAGATTAAAATGGCCCCGGCACACTGACCGGGGCGTTATGATGATTACTCTTTTGCTATCGGCGTCTCGCTCACATCAATCTTCGTCTCACCCTGCATGCCCTTAATGCGTTTCTCAACGTCATTGACCTGCTCGCTGCTGTGCAACAAGGTGTATGTCAGATCAAACGCTGTGCTGGCTCCAGGCTGCAGTTGCTTAACACGCTTTTGTTCGCGTTCAATTGTGACCGGATAGGCATAACTTGTCCCTGGCTCGATGCCGGTCACATAGCCCTGTTTCAGCGTGTCGGTGTTTTTCCATAACGTCAGCATCGGAAGCTGACGGGTATCGAACTGAATCGATGCACCGCTGTTTCCGGCTTTATTGATCACCGCAGCGACAGTCTGATGATTGCTGTCTGAAAGTGGCTTGATGTTGAACACCATCTCATCAAAGTCTTTGGTCGGACCTTTGTAGGTCTGCCAGTCCTTTAGCCCGGCTTTCGCGTAGTCATTGAACGGGCTGATGCCGGACATGGGTGCCAGGAAGCGCGCGCCCTCTTCCAGAATAGGTTTACCGAAGTTGCTGTGATAGATGATCTGGTAATCGTGCGGATAGTCACCGTGATTAGTTAACACATCGTGCAGGCTGAAACTGTTGCTGCCTGGCACGTAACGCAGCTCGGTCATGGTCTGCAAATCAGCTTTCTTGAAGGTACTCTCTTTTATCAGGCCGCGAATACGGATTTCGTGTGGTGCCGCATCTGCCACTTCAACTTCCAGCTGAGAAACCGGAGTATTCCCCGCTTTACCGTGCAGCGTATAGATTCGTCCCTGATCGGTGACCGGATGACCGGTCCATTCGTAGCCGCAGCGCACCATCATCTCGTTGAAACCGTCCAGCCAGCCCAGACCGTTGCGGCTCTCAAGATTGATGTAGGCAGGATTGACGACCTCTTTAACCGGTGAATCCCAGCCCATACGAGTGCCAAAGCCTTCAACGCGCAGTAAGTTCATGCCACGGGTCGGGCTAAGCGTGATGGTAAGACCATCCTGACTGTGGATTGTGATGATTTTACTGCCTTCCTGCTTGCCGCCATGCAGGACTTTCTGCTCGATGCTGAACGGCTTGCCCTGAGACTTCAGCTCACTACTGGAAATCTTCCAGTTTCCCTGTTCTGTGCCCTGTTCAGCACTTGTCAGCACCCAGGTTTTTGCCGCTGCAGAACCTGAAACCAGTACTGCCAGTACCGTTAACGCCAGTTTGATCTTCATCATTCGCCCCAATTTGCTGAATCGTTTTTTCATGCCGTAAGGGAAATTTACTTAATGGGACTGAAGATAAACGTGATGATGCTCACCTGTTGAGAAAAGGCAGTGAGTTAGCCGCATTATTGTGGCCTGAATCACACTGATGACAGCGAGAGAGGGATAAAAACAGGGAATCAGGTGAAATTTGCTGACACTAGCTTTATTCGATTCAGCTTAAAGGCAAGGTTCTGATAAAGGCGGGCTGATGAAGCACAATGAAAAAAATATGAAAAAAAAATCTTCTGCCGCGCAACTTTTTCCATTTTTAAACGAACCTTTTATCAGAGGCGTCAGACAACCCCGTCTGTTCGTCAATGGAGAGAGTAATGCCAATGAAAAACACCCTGAAAACCCTGGCCGTCGCAACGCTACTGGCACTGAGTGTTCCGGCAACATCCGCCTTTGCGGCGTTACAGGTTGGTGAAAAAGCGCCGGACTTCAAACTCGACGCCGCTCTCGCGGGTAAATCGACCACCTTCTCTTTGCAGCAGGCCCTGAAAAAAGGCCCGGTTGTCCTTTACTTCTTCCCGGCTGCGTTCAGCGCTGGCTGTACGCTCGAAGCACATGACTTTGCTGAAGCGACAGATGAATTCAAAAAACAGGGAGCGACCGTGATCGGTGTCACCGCAGGCAATACCGATCAGATTGCTAAATTCTCGCAGCTGGAATGCCGTGACAAATTTACCGTCGCAGCCGATCCCGGTGCCAAAGTGGCGGCAGAATATAAGAGCACGATGGAGATGAAAGGTCAGAAGCTCTCAGACCGCACCTCTTATGTGATTGCGCCCGACGGCAAGATTCTGCTGAGCTTCACCGATAAAAATCCTGATACGCATATTCAGAAAGCGATGGATGCCGTTAAAAAATATCGTCAGGCCAATCCGGCATAACTTCATCTTCTGAGCAGGTACATCATGCTGACTGCGATTGCAGCCGCCTTCCTGGGCGGCATTATTCTGAACCTTATGCCCTGCGTGTTTCCGGTGATCTCGCTGAAAGCGCTGAGCCTGATCCGCCATCATGAATCGCCTTCGCACGCCCGCGCAGAGGGCCTGGCCTTCTTACTGGGCGTCGTAGTGACGATGGTTGCGCTGACCGCGGTATTGCTTCTGGCAAGAGCAGGTGGTGCTTCGGTGGGCTGGGGGTTCCAGCTGCAATCGCCGCTGGTGATCGCCGCGCTGATTCTGGTGATGCTCGGCTCAGCACTGAACCTGCTCGGACTGTTTGAAGTGGGATTATCAGTACAGCGGGTTGGCGAAATGGGCGGCAGTCGCGGAGGTTTAGTGGGTTCAGCACTGACCGGCGCGCTGGCCATCATTGTCGCCACCCCCTGTAGCGCCCCCTTTATGGCCAGCGCGGTAGGCTATGCTCTGACTCAGCCTCCACTGGTGAGTCTGGTCATCTTTATTTCACTGGCGCTGGGCTTTGCTGCGCCTTTTACCCTGATCTCTTTCTTCCCGGTGCTGGCGAGGATATTACCAAAGCCGGGTGCATGGATGATCACCTTAAAACAGGGTCTGGCGTTCCCGATGCTGGGCGCGGTCGGCTGGCTCATCTGGGTACTCGAACGTCAGGCGGGATCGTCGGCACTGGCTGCGATTCTGGCCTGCTGCTTACTGTTTAGTTTTGCCGCCTGGCTGTATGGTATGGCGCAGAAACGCCGTATGATGGGACAGCGCCATTTGGTAATGCATGTTGCGACTGCTTTCTTCCTGGCGCTGGTCATGGTGCCATTATTAAATCTGAACAGTTTTGCCAGCGCGCCCGCTGAAACGGAAACGGCCTCACAGGCCGCTGCCGCCGTAGCCTGGTCGCCGCAGAACGTTGACGCGATCAAAGGCCAGGGCAAGCCCATCCTGGTGAACTTTACCGCGTCCTGGTGTATTACCTGCCAGGTGAACGATCGCACCTCGCTGTCGACGCAGGCGGTAAAAGCCGCAATGGCGCGGACCAGTACCATTTATATGGTCGCAGATTCGACCAAATACAATCCTGATGTTGAACAGGCGCTGAGCGATTTCGGACGCGGTGGATTGCCACTCTACGTGGTCTACCCGGCCGACGGCGGTAAACCGGTGGTGCTGCCGCAGGTGCTCACCCCTGGCATTGTGATTTCAGCGCTGAATCAGGCGACGGAAAAAGGAAAGAAAACCTGAGACGATTAATGAAGCGATTTTCTGGCGTGTTGTCAGGCCACGGCGACTGTGCGCTGAACTGCTGATGATCGATGTCAGCCACTGATCCACGCGCACAGCAGTGGCCAGCCTTAATGGCCCGGGCGCAGGCGGGCGACAAAGCTGCCTATAACCAGTTACTGAAAGCGATGGTTCCGGCCATCCGGGCACTTGTGTGCAGAAAAATCCGTGACGAGGTGCTGGTCGAGGATGTGATTCAGGAAACGCTGCTGGCTATCCATCGTGTACGACATACCTACGAGCCGCAGCGCCCGATACTTCCCTGGGTTGCCGCCATCACGTCTGCCCGAACTGTTGATGCATTGCGGCAACACGGTCGTCGTCAGGAAGTTCAGGACGATGAGGAGCTTGAACGACAGCCTGCTGAAAGCGCAGAGTCCGCCTGGGATACAGATATCCTTTCCGGGTATCTGGACACCCTTCCGCTGCGCCAGCGGGAGATCGTCGAATCGGTGCATCTGCGCGAACAGAGTCTTGCGCAGACAGCGGCTGAAACTCATCAGTCTCTCTCTGCGGTCAAATCCCTGTTGCATCGCGCAATGGTCAATCTTCGAAAATATGGACGGGGTCATCATGAGAAATCATGACCAGTTAATTAATCACCTCAGCGCGTCTGCGCAGCCGGTGCAGCGCATCTGGCCTGTTACATGGCGCGTTGCGGGCTGGATCGCGCTTGCCCTGCCTTGTGGGGCGCTGAGCAGCTGGGCGTTTCACACCAGTCTGACTGACTGGTCTCAGCCTGGCGCGTTGTTTGCGCTGGTTGCCGTGATGCTGTCGCTCGTTATCGCGGGCAGCACGCTGGCGGCCGCTTTTACGCTAAGTATTGCAGGACGAAAACCGATCAACCTGCGCTGGCCACTGCTGCTGGCGGTTTTGTGGCTGGGGCTGAATCTGATCAATATGTCATCTGAATCCCCGCCAGCGGGCGGGAACCGGTTTGGTGAAGGGATACACTGTTATCTGTTTATGCTGTCGGCCAGCGTGCCGATGATGCTGTTGTCGGTGATTGCCCTGCAGCGCACCCGTTCACTCTATCCTTCGCGCAGCCTGGCGTTGAGCGGTTGCGGCAGCGCGTTTACCTCATCAATGCTGCTGTCGCTGTGTCATGACACCCATCTGCATATCGTTGATTTCTCCATGCATCTGGCTGCAGGCATTACCATTGTGGCGCTGACGGTGCTGGCCGGACGCCGCTGGATCCGGCTGGGAGAGTAATGACTTCGTTAATATTCTGTTGGTCAGGCAGTTATTGGCGGCTGTGCCATGAGTCCGGAGGCCGGGCTGACCGGTTTTAACCGCACGATGTATCGTGGTGAAATGGCGTGAAATCTCAACGCGGGTCGTGGAAGAAAAGCGTGATAAAGAACGGCATGAGGCGTTGAGGCTGAAGAGATTGGTGTGAACCTGCGCAATAGTCAGCATGGCATAAACCCGCTCCTGCGGGCGCGCGACAGAGGTCAGCGAACACCACGCAGAAGCGAGCCTGATTCAGATTACAAATGTGCCGCGAACCACGCCGTCTGCACCTTAATCACTGACGCGAAGTGCTGACCGCTGTAAATATCGTAATGGCGGGCCTCTTCGGCCACAAAGAGCTTCTTATCCGTTGCGGCTACCGCATCAAACAGCGCACGTCCTTGTTCCGGCGGGTTCACGCTATCCTGACCAGCGACCACGACCAGTGTCGGACAGGTGACCTTCGCAGCATTGATCGCGGGTTTGTAGAGCAGCGTTTCCCGTACGGTTAAAAACGGGATTTTGATGTCCATTTTCGGGTGCTGATAACGGTTCTCCTCGAAGAACGCCTTTGACTCATCATCGTTCAGGACGCGAGTAATGGCCACAAACATCTCTTTGCCGCTGGTCTGCCGCTTTTGATCCATCTTCTCCAGCGTAGCAATAAAGCCCGCCTTCTCTGTCACGTCCAGTTGCCCGGTGACAATCTCTTCCCCGTCCGCAAAGGCGAGCTGGCTGACAACACATTTTACATCCGGGTTGTTCGCTGCCGCGCCAAAGAGGTGACATCCGCCAAAAGAGGTGCCCCATAAACCTATTCTGCTCGGGTCCAGCGCCGGTTGTTGTTTTGCCCACGCGATAACCGAGAGGATGTCCGCGATCTGCATCGCAGGCACCAGACGGCCCCGCTCGCCTTCGCTGTCACCAAATCCGCGATAATCAAAGGTCACGGTAGCGAAACCTGCCTGGGTAAATGCCTGTGCGAACGCAGGCAATAAGATCTCCCGGATACCGCAGAAGCCGTGACACAGAATAATCACCGGGGATTTAGTGGCCGCTGCAGGCTGACGCAGCGTCAGCACGATGCCTTCTGGCAGTGTGTGGGTGGATAACGCCATCGTGGGTCATACTCCTTGCTGAGGTTGAAGATCATAAAATTCAGCAAGCACCCTTTCACATCTCCACCGTTTTTACTTCGATCCAGATCAGACGGGCGACACTTTCCGTCTGAGTGGTCGACAAATCAGCACCCGATGCTGCCAAATCGCAGGCTTTGGCGTAGGCTGAAAGCGGGCGTGTTTAACAAAACAGGAGATCACGATGCAGAATGAAATGACAGCACAATGCCACTGTGGCGCGGTGGCGTACCGGGTGACGCTGAAGGATGGATTTAACACGGTGCGCCGCTGCAACTGCTCGTTTTGCCGGATGCGCGGCGCGGTGGTGGTGTTTGCAACAAAGGTTGAGCTGACGCAGGGTGAAGCGCAGCTAACCGAATATCGCTTTAACAGCAAAGAGGTGGGGCACTACTTCTGCTCCGTATGTGGTATCTATACTTTTCATCAGAGCCGCTCTCAGCCCGATCAGTTTGGGGTCAATGTCGCCTGTCTGCAAGGTGTTTCACCGTTTGATTTCACCGATGTGCCCGTCTCCGATGGCATCAATCACCCAAAAGATGGCGGCAAAGGCGGTGTAGCCGGTCATCTGGTCTACACCCCCACCCAATCCTGAATAACCGCGGACTGAACTACTGCCGGGTGGGCTTGCCACTGAAGCGGGTAATCGGCTTCTCCTCTTCACGGTCGATCTGTTGTGAGAAGACTTCCAGCGCAGCGAAGATCGGCCGCAGTCCGCGCCACAGATCCTCATCATTGAGTAACCGGATGATGCCACGTATGCCCGGCGCGACTTTTTCCTGCCGCGCCTCATCCCGCGCCGGCTTAACGGCCATCGCAGCATCACGCACCGCCAGCAGCAGATGACTAAACTGCTCCGGCGGTACGCTGCCCAGTGTCATCATCAGCAACGACAGATTCTGAAGCGCATTCTGGGTGCCGGGCTGATTAAGGCCTGATACCAGAATTTTCCCTACTTCGTTATTCGACTTAACCAGATCGTTCGCCAGCCGCAGAAAGCCGTGCTGGTGGAGATTTTCGATCAGCTCATCCATTGCCTCCCGCGCAGTCGGCTCGGTGCGTGTCGGCGGGACCTGATACTTCATCCGTTCTGCCATTAGAATTTCTCCGGTTTTTCGACATGTTCTGGCGGTTCACGATAGCCAGCCTGCTGCCATTTCTGCTCAATCGGCAGGTGATCCAGTGGCGTACGACTGCCGTAGCGAAAGTTATGTAGGGGCATCGGATTAGGCTGCGGACGTCGATCGACGCGTTTCATGTTGACGGCGATCTCTTTGTAAGCAGGCGTATTCACATCGGGATCGTGATGTTCGCCAGTCAGCGCGTTGACGCCATCTTTACCGTGATGAATCGGCATAAACAGCACGTTGCCCGCCACACGTTCCGTGATCACAACGGGCACATCCAGCGATCCGCGCCGCGAGGTAATGCGCACCCACTCTCCTTCATTCAGCGAACGCTCGGCAGCCAGCTCCGGTGAGATCTCAACAAAGGCATTGGGCGACAGCGACATCATGCGGCCACCCTGCCCGGTCTGATTCATCGACTGGAAATGCTCCAGCATCCGGCCATTATTCAGCAGCAGATTGTATTCGGCATCCTCCTGCTCGGCAGGCGGCTGCCAGCTTAGTGGATAGAGACGCGCTTTGCCATCCGGGAAATTGAACCTCTCCGTATAGAGACGCGGCGTGCTTTCACCCTCAGCGCTGACGGGCCAGAGCTGCGACTGCCAGCCGATCAGTTGCTCATAGCTGACCCCCGCGAAAATCTCTGCGATGCCTGCTGCTTCTGCCATAATCGCGCCTGGATTCGGGTAATGCCACGGATGACCAAGGCGTGCAGCAAGTTCGGTAAAGATCTGCCAGTCAGGACGACAGTCGCCCAGCGGTTTCATGGCGGGCGAAAAGTGCTGGATGCGCCGCTCGGTATTCACAAACGTGCCCTCTTTCTCCACGCTGGGCGCACCGGGCAGCACGACATCGGCAAATTCGGCGGTGCGTGACATAAAGATGTCCTGAACCACCATAAATTCCAGCTTGCTGAAGGCGGCATGCACCGACGTGGCGTCGGCATCCGCAAAGGCCGTCTCTTCTCCGGTGATGTACATCGCGCGAATTTTACCTTCACCGGCCTGCTGCACCATTTTGAAATTATCTGCACCGGGCTGATCGGAAAGCGCTTCAGGCGAGACGCCCCAGGCACGCGCCCATTTTTCACGTACCGCTGCATCAGTGACTTTTTCATAGCCAGGATAGAGATTGCTCAGACAGCCGAAGTCACTGGCGCCCTGCACATTGTTGTGTCCACGCATCGGGTAGCCACCGGTACCAGGCCGACCGTAATTACCGGTGACCAGCAGCAGGTTTGACAGCGCTGTACTGGTGTCAGCCCCATGGCTGTGCTGCGTAATGCCCATCGCCCACAATATGCAGGCGCTGCCCGCCTGGCCGATCATTTCCGCTGCCTGAATCAGTTCGGATTCACTCAGTCCACATATCTCACTGGCAAAAGCCAGCGTAAAGGGAGCAAGTGAGCGGCGGTACTCCTCAACCTGATTGACCCGCTGGGCCAGAAAAGCGTCATCCGCATAACCATGATCGAACATATATTTCGCCATCGCCGAGGCCCAGACAATGTCAGTGCCAGGTCGGATGCGCAGATAACAGTCCGCCCGCTCCGCCATTTCATGACGGCGGGGATCAACGACCAGCAGTTTCTGACCACGATGTTTGTGGCTTTGTTTGATGTGCGATGCAATCACCGGATGGTTCTCGGAGAGATTGCTGCCGACCAGCACAATCAGAGCGGTCTGTTGTAAATCCTCAATCGTTCCGGCATCGCCACCATAGCCCACCGTGCGGAACAACCCTTCTGTCGCCGGGTTCTGGCAATAGCGTGAGGAGTTATCGACATTGTTAGTGCCGAAGATTAAACGGGCGATTTTCTGAGTAAGATAAGCTTCTTCGTTGCTGGCTTTACTGGAACCGATAAAGCCAATCGCATCGCCACCATAATTCCGGGCAATGCCCTGTAAGCCTTCGGCAACCCGCTGCAAAGCCTCATCCCAGCTGGCAGGCCGGAACCGGCCATTTTCACGTATCAGGGGCGTCGTCAGACGCGCCGGGCTGTTAACGAAATCCCAGCCGAACTTACCTTTAACGCAGGTAGAGATGCCATTAGCAGGCGCTTCCGCGACCGGTTGAATTTTCAGGATGTGACGATCGCGGGTCCAGATTTCAAAGCTGCAGCCCACCCCACAATAGGTGCAGACCGTTTTAGTGCGTTTGATCTCCGACTGGCGCAGCGCGACATCAATGTTGGAGACGCCGGTAATCGGACCCATGCCGATGCTGTTTTCCATCGTTTTGACGAAATCGATTAACGGACGCTTCATTCCCTCATCCATCGCGGTAAACGGACCTGCATCGGGCTGCATGGTCTTTTCCAGCAATGCGTTACAGGGGCAAACTGTGACGCAGTGTCCACAGCTGACGCAGCTGGAACCGGCAATTTCGGTTCCGCCATCCCACAGCACGCGCGGATGAGCCTGAGTGTAGTCAATCGACAGCGTCTCATTGACCTCGATATTCTGGCACGCCTCGACACAGCGCCCGCATAAGATGCACTGATCGGGATCGTAGGTGTAAAACGGGTTGGAGTGATCTTTCGCGTATGGCTTGGGCTGATGAGGATAGTACTGAATCGGGATGTGCATATCGGCCACGGCATTATGCAGCGTGCAGTCACCGGTATTGTGCTCACAGACAGTGCAGTAAAGCTCATGGCGGTTGAGCAGCCGATCCATGCCTTCCTGCTGTGCGGCTTTGAGCGCACTGCCTTCACTCTGCACCGCCAGGCCCTCTTCAGTGCGAAGCGTGCAGCCGCGAACCCGCTCGCCATTAGCATCTACCCAACAGACATCGCAGCTTTGCAGCGGCGGCAAGGCCGGGTGATAGCAGACATGAGGTAATTTTTTTCCGTGTGCGTCCAGAAAGTCGATCAGCGGTTGATCAGCTAACCCTTTTAACCGTTCACCATTGAAGAGAATGGTACAGTAATTTTCACTCATATAAGCCTCATGACGACAATGCAAAAAGATTCCGGCTGGAAAAATACCCCTGTATTTAAAGGGTTGCATCACAAGCTTAGTGAGGATTAGCCGCCGCGCCATGGATACCGCTACGCTTATTGAGGTTAATAGCTGACAGGTAAGGTTTTTTTAAATGTAATGACTTCTTACCGCGTGAACTTCGTCGTGTTTTCTGGCACATCACTAATAAATGTGATCGGGATTTTTTATGGTGCCAGGCGATAGCAGCCCGGTGGTTTAAGTTGCAATGGGTAATGAATATTTTTGTATGTTGTAACTATATAAAGCGCTAAATCTCTCCTTATTCCGAAAAGAGGTAAGATCACCACCAATCTGCACATTTTGCCGTATTCAGGCTGTGGTCATTATTAACCCTGCCCTCATCTGCAGTACCGGTTAATACCTGAATTAATTACGCACCGTCACTTTTTTATTGCACATTAAGTCCTGCTGGAAAAAGGTAAACCGGCTTATGGACTATTTTCACCCTTTCAAGGCACTATTCTCCTGGCCGCAAATAAATAACTCAGGCATGGCAGGAATATGGCGCTTAAATGACAACGCACAACACTTAAAACGAGGATTACTTTACAGCCCCAAGACTGGATGCTCATATTTTAATCATATCTATCAGTAATTTATCTTAAATTTAACAGGACGTTATTTATAAGATGATAATGATTACTGTTATGGTAACATCCTGTTAACCCTGCCCGATGTACACTCCTCAGGGCCTCTTTACGCATCATGCTTGATTAAGTCATCATTTAAACTCTGGCTGAAATGAGGTCATTATGAATCCCATCGTATATATAGTTGACGACGACGCGGCAGTGACTTCTGCACTGTGCAATCTGCTCGCCGCCGAGGATTACACGGTTATCTCTTTCTCTTCAGCTGATGATTTCCTGGCTCACGCTTTGACTCCCCTTCCCTGTTGCCTGATTCTGGATATTAATTTGCCCGGCGCAGATGGGTTTGATGTTGCCCAGGCGTTGATCGATCGCGGCTATGCGATTCCCACTATCTTCCTGACCGGCTTCGGAACTATTCCGGTCACGGTGCGGGCGATGAAAACCGGCGCTTACGAGTTTCTGACAAAGCCCGTTGATCCCGAGCGTATTTTGCAGGCGGTTTCGGAAGCGTTACAGATTGCAGAGCAGAATCTGGCCTCTTCTGAAGAGCGGCGTGAGATTGTGCAGCGACATCAGACCCTGACGCCGCGTGAAACCGAGGTGATGATGCTGGCCATTAGCGGCCTGCTGAATAAGCAGATCGCCGCCGAAATGGGCGTCAGTGAAATTACGGCTAAAGTCCACAAGCGCCGCGTCATGGAGAAGATGAATGCGCGCTCGCTAACCGATCTGGTGCGGGCTGCAGAGCGGCTCAATATTGATCATAGCCGACGTCGCTAAGGCGAGGCAGACAAAGGGGCCCGCTCGCTTATCCCAGCGGCAGCGTAAACCAGAAACGGCTGCCCCCTTCCGCCCGATTCTCTGCACCCAGCTCCCCACGATGCTTTTTGATGATACCTTTACTGATGGTCAGCCCCATGCCCATACCACTTTTTTTCGTGGTATAGAACGACTCAAAGATCCTTTCCCGCACGTCGTCAGCCAGACCACAACCGCTATCCAGCACCTCAAAACGCAGTGTATCGGGCGTCGGATTCTCTGAGGTCAGGCGCAACACCGCCACACGCGGTAAATCGTCTGACATGGCATCGAACGCATTGATCACCAGATTCAGCAGCACCTGCTGAATCTGAACACGGTCACAGAAAATATCAGCCTTAGCGGCCCGCAGTTTCAATTCCAGCGAAATCCCGCGTCGCTCCAGCTCAATCCGGGAAAGCGCCAGAATGTCACGGGCAATCAGATGCAGGTTTTCCGAAGCAAAACTCGATTCATGATTGCGGGTCAGCGCCTGCAAACCACGAATAATCTCCCCGGCACGCTGTCCCTCTTTGATAATTTCATCCAGACCACTTTTGGCATTTTCCAGCATCTGCGGTTCCCGCTTCAGCCAGCGCAGGCTGGCACCTGCATTCGCCACGATCGACATCAATGGCTGGCTGATTTCGTGGGCAATGGATGCGGTCAGCTGCCCGACGGTAGTGGCGCGGGTGACACGCGCCAGATCCGCCTGTGCCATTCGCGCACTATCCTCCGCCAGACGCTGCGAGGTGATATCGGAAATGGTGCCGAAATACTCTTTTACCTCGGGGAAGTTGTCTACCGGCTCCCCTATACCCTTGATGTAGCGACATTCACCATCCGGCCTGAGCACACGGAACTCAGCCTGCATGCTGCGTCCCTGACTGACGCTTTGCGTTACCAGTTCGCTGATGCATTCATGATCATCAGGATGAACGCGGGTCAGGAAGTCTGCCATCGACAACCCCTTCTGATCTGCTGGCAGGCCCAGAATACGGCCATACTCTTCAGAGACCATCATCATGTCCTCGGTCACTTCCCAGCGCCAGGTCCCGGTATGACTGATCTTCTCGCCAAGCATTAGCGAAGTTTTACTGGCACGCAGCTGTTTCTCAACCCGCCGCCGATGATTGTTCTCCTCCAGCAGTTCCGCGTAGAGTCGCGCCGTCTCCAGGGAAACCGCCGCCTGCGCACTCAGTGTTTTCACGATATGGGAATGCTCAGCGGTGAAGGCATCGGGCATCAGGCGATTTTCCAGATAAAGCACCCCGACCATGTTGGCCTGTCTGAACATCGGAACACAGAGCACCGCCGCACCTGAGGCGACCAGGTAAGGATCCTGACTGAACGGACTGAACGTCTCGGGTTTGCCAGTGCGAATCTCCTGGCCGGTGCGGATTACCGCTGACAGCACCGATAATGGCAGGTCGGTCGCGTCGGGCCGCTCTTTGACAATCTGCACCCGGACGCCATCGGCCGTGCTTTCCGCCCAGGCCTGCGTCTCTGGCAGGTTGCCATCCAGAATGCGGATAAGGCGACAGCGCTGGGCACCGGCCCGCTCCAGCAGCATCCGCATCAGGGTGTGAATCAACCGATCCAGGTTGATCTCTTCCGTCAGGACTCGCACGGCGGTCAGGACACTTTCAAGGTCGTAGAAAGTGGCATCCTGGGTAAACGGAATGGTCGCCAGCGCGCTGTTTTGCACCGGCGCAGCCAGATGCGGATAGTGCTGTTCCAGCTGACGTACCATCGCCTGTGCACCCCAGTTCTCCCAGCTGACCATGGCGGCCTTAATGTAAGCCTCTGCGGCGGTATCCAGCTGCAGGGCTTTACAGCAGCGGCCTGCCAGCTGATTTGCCAGCGCATGAATGTGAAGATAGCCGGCCTGACGGGAAAGACGAATCGCACTTTCATACTGCTTCAGCGCCTCGCCTGTGTCGCCCTTAAGTCGGGCGCACTCGGCCCTCAGCAGGGCATATTTGTCCGCAAACAGACCAGGATTGAGATCAGTCCAGCCGGCAAACTTATCCAGATGAAAGCGCAGCGCGTCGCTGTCAGCCGCTTCTGGCTGATGACTCAGGGACAATGCACTGTAGAAATGTAAATCCATCAGGTAGATATACGCAGGCACCGCATTAATCAACGACTGGATTTCTGTCAGGCAGCGCAGGGCGTCACTGTATTCAGCTGCATAAAAATGGGCCATTCCCCGATACAGCCCCGACCAGAACCGCACCATTGCTTTAGGGCCGGAGAGTAGCCCAGGCTCACTGCCCGCCACCAGCGGCAAAACCTCATCGCGGTCACCCGCTCTGAATCCGTTACTGTTACGCACCTGCATCACCAGTTGCTTCTGCATCAGCAAGACGTTCTCTACATCGGGATAAACCGATTTGCGGGTAAAGGCGAGTCCGCGCTCAATGGAGGTCATCACCGACTCCAGGTGATCGCCTCGTGTCAGCGAATTCATAATCTGGTGTCGCAACGAGAGACAGGCAAAGGAGCGATCGCCGTGCCTCACCGCAACGCGGAAGCTTTCACGGGCGCATTCTACGGCGACAGCCAGCGGCTGCGTCCAGATCCCCACCTGATCCAGCGGCAGCAGCGTGCGGGCTTTGTAGCGGATAAAGTCATGCTGCTCCACCAGCTCCCGTGCTACCCGGCCACAGGCATAGCTAAAGTGCCAGGCCTGATAGCGTTCGCCCGTCAGTACGCTGAACCAGGCCAGGCCAAACGCAGAAGCACCGGTCATGCCATGTTCCAGCGTCATCTCCAGCATCCGGCACACCAGAATCAGATGCAGCTGCGGGCAGTCGTAGGCAGAGACAAAAATGGTGCTGGCCATCAGATTAAGCACCGATTCAATTTCAGAATCCGTGTTCAGCGGCAGCCGGGAAAAAGCAGTTTGCGGTGAATCGCCGATACGCGTCCTGAGCGCCAGCCATGCGGCGTCAATTTCCGCGTCACCAGGATCCCGGTTCAGATGCACACCAAAGACCGCCAGCCAGGCCAGCGCCGTTTCCAGCGCAAGATGGTTGTCAGACTGGCGCATATGAATTTCCGCAGAAAGACAGGCGGCCATCGATTTTTCGCTCAGCGTGCCCGGCTCACCAAGCAGTCGGGTACAGAGCGTTTGTGCTGTAGTGAGATTACCCTGCAGAAACTCGCACTCCGCCTCATCAAAACCGAGCATAAAGTCATTGCCGGTCACCATCCTCAGACTGAGGCGCTGAGCGGTGCGCAGATAGCGCAGCGACGAGAGATAGTCCCCGGCACGTTTCGCCGCCTGCGCCGCGCGCAGACAGAGAGGATAGTAACGCTCGCGGTCTGCGACACTGAGCGGCAGTTCAGCAATCATGCCAATGTGATAAACCGCGCGGAACAGCATCTCACTGTTATCAGCGCGGATAACTGTTGCTGATAGCCATGCTGCTGCCTGCTGGTGAAGATGCTGTTGCTGGCGGAGGTCGGGAAGCAATAACGCCGCGTTGTGCACCCGATCGTGAGTAAACGCATAGTGCACACCTGTCAGGGTGATGAAACGTCCGCTGACAGCCGGTTCAAGCTGCCGCTGGATTAACGTCACAGGCGTCGCGGAGAGATGACTTAACAGCGACAGCTCGCCACTGGCGCCCAGGCAGGCCAGCGATCCCAGCAGTTGTCGGGTGATCTCCGGCATCCGTGCCAGCTGATTTAACACCAGCGTGGCCACATTGTCGGTGTAGTGACGCGCAGTCAGTACCTGACTGTCGTAATGCCATTTCGGTGGGTTCTGACGAAAGTGAATTACCCCATCTTCCACCGCCTGCCGAAAGAACTCCTGCATCGAGAGCGGGTTACCGCCGGTTTTCTCGAAGAGAATCTGTGCCAGCTCACGATTGCCGCCGGGCCGTGAATGAAGCATTCCCGACAACCAGCGGCCGATGCTTTTAACACTCAGCGGCTGCGGCGTTAGTGACACGACCCGTGGCGCAGCGGCTCTGAGCCGCAGAAGAAACCCGGCAATCATCGGACAAGGCATTGATTCGCCCTCCCGGAAGGCAAGCACCAGCATAAACGGCAGGTGCTCATTGCGGGTTACCAGGTTTTCCAGCAGTTGCAACGTGGCATTGTCAGCCCAGTGAACATCATCAATCAGCATCACCAGCGGACGGCCCGGCGTGGCAAAAGCCTGTATAAGCGCAGAGGCCATCTGATTAAACTGTTCGCGGGCATCCGGCGCATGGCGCACCTGCGGCTGTAAGGTCTGGATATTCAGCAGCTGTTTTAACTCAGGCACCAGCTCAATGGCCAGATCGGTATACCCACCTAGCAGCCGCAACAATCGTCCACGCCATTTGCTGACTTCCAGCGCTGACAGTCCCAGCAGATAAAGCGTAACCGTGCGGAAAGCGGAGGCCACTGCGGCATAGGGCGCGCCTGGCGAATGTTGATCGGCTTTGCTGGCGGCAAGGAGAATTTGTCGGTGCTGCAGCGTTTTAAGGGCGGAAGCGATAATGGCCGATTTGCCCGATCCGGGCGCACCGCTCAGCATCACCAGACTCTGCGTTCCCGTGCGGTTGACCGACTCCAGCGTCGTCAGCAACACGCGGGCCTGCGGATGCTGAGTGAACAGTGTCTCGGCCCGAAAGCTGGTGCTGAACCGCTCCTGCAGACCGGGCGTAAACGGTGCAATGGTGTTCTCTGTTGTCAGCGTCGCCTGGCAGCGTCGCAGATCGGCCATCAGTCCCTGTACGCTCTGATAGCCGTCAGCGGGTGACTTTGCCATCAGACGCAGCAGAATCATCGAAAGCATCGGCGGCACATCTTCTCTGACCTGATCGGCGGGTCGGGGGGCAGTGGCAATGTGATGATGAATCCACTCTGCTTCACCTGCATCAGGCGAGCCAAACGGCAGCTTGCCAGTGAGGTATTCATACAGCACCACACCCAGACTGTAGAGATCGCTCAGGCTACTCACTGGATGTGACGTGCGCCCGGTATGCTCAGGAGACATATACGCCAGCGTGCCGCCTGAGGCGCGCAGGTTGTTTTTTTCCGCTGACTGCGCCGCCAGCGAGGCGAGTCCAAATCCCCCCAGCCGGAACCGGCCATCGTCAGTGATGAAAAAATGGCCCGGCTTGATATCTCCATGCACGATGCCCTGATGATGCGCCTGACCCAGCGTGTAGCAAAGCTGCAACGCGACCTGCAGGAAGTCGGCGATTTTATCAGGCGGTGTCGCGAGATTGTTAGCCAGGGTTCGAAAAGGAAACGTGGGGTATATCAACGCATAACGGTTGAGATAACGGGTAGAGCCGGTGGCGGTGATGGCCCAGCGAGGGGAAAGATAAGCGGCCAGCGCACGCTCATTTTTGAGCTGCTGCGTCGCCTGAAACGTGACGTCGTCACTGTTAGCGGTGGCGATAATCATTGACTCACCCGTGTGACGGCGCGCCAGCATCCAGAGCAGACAGCCCTGCTGCGCCAGCGGCATCAGCGTGTCACAATCTTCAATCGCAATCCCTGCGTCGTCACTCTCATTGAAATTAATCGAAAGGATGCTCATCAGCGCACATCTTCCTGAGATAACTGGCCATGTATCAGTGTCAGCAGATTATCAACATCAATTGGCTTGCGCAAAAAAGTGACGGCACCCAATGCAATGGCGTACCACAAGGTAGTTTCTTCGGGATCGGCCGAAATAAAAATCACAGGCGGTAAAACGGGTCGTTGCTTCAGGATTGTGTACAGCTCAAAACCAGACATGCCTTTGAGTCCAACATCAATAATCAGCATGCCCGCCTCAGAAAGCGCATCATCATCGCTCAGCAGCGCCTCACCGGACTCAAATAATCGGGTTGAATAGCCGTCTGAATGCAACAGATTGCTCAGTCCACTGCGGACCGCGCGTTCATCATCAACAATGACAATACGCTGAGAGAGCGCCATGCAGGTTTCCTCTGGAACGCCTCACTGTGCGGCATGCGAGGACTTAGGGGGTATGATCACCGTCGGGTGGCGGCGTCCCACTGATTTTTGGCACACACTCATGGCGGAACCACTTCAGCGTCACCGGCTGTCGACGGAGCAGACGTTTAGCCAGCGGAATTAACTGTTCGCCCACCAGCATGCCAAACAGCCCCACCAGGGCAATAATCGGCGGTGCCGGGGAGTTGACGTCAATCAGGGTATAGATTACCCCGGCGAGCAGGCCCACCGCGAGTGATATTATGTAGGATTTCAACATGTTCAGCTTATCCGGATTAAGATGAAACGGATGTCGCATCGGGTTGTTCCAGGGCGGTTGACGGCTTTTCAGCGGGTGTGACCGCATGCACCAGTGCACCACCCAGCAGCATTCCCAGCAGACCCACCAGCGCAATCGCGGGCGGGGCCGGTGAACGCACCTTAAGCAGACCATAAAGCAGGCCTATCGACACCCCGGCAGCCAGGGAAACAAGTAACGGATTCATGACCATCTCCTGTTGTGCCTCGCTGCTGACTGGCAACAGCTGCCAGTCAGCAGGACGCCGCTTAGCGGACCGGTGCGTGAACCGGTGCCAGGGTACGATGTTCACTTTTCTGACGTGAAGGTGCTTTGTGTACCATCGTGTAGGCGTAATCCACACCGATGCCATAGGCACCTGAATGCTCTTTGGCGATGTTCATCACCGCATCGTAAGTGTCACGATTGGCCCAGTCACGCTGCCATTCCAGCATCACCTGCTGCCAGGTCACCGGTATAACTCCTGCCTGAATCATGCGCTGCATGGCGTAGTCGTGTGCTTCCTTAGTCGTGCCGCCTGATGCGTCCGCCACCATATAGATCTCGTAGCCGCCTTCCAGCATCGCGCAGAGCGCAAAGCTGTTGTTGCACACTTCGGTCCAGAGACCTGACACCACGATTTTTTTCTTGCCGTTGGCCGCCAGCGCATCACGCACCTTCTGGTCATCCCAGGAGTTCATTGAGCTGCGTTCCAGAATATCAAGGCCCGGAAACACGTCCAGCAGCTCCGGATAGGTGTGACCCGAGAAGCTTTCTGTTTCTACGGTTGTGATGATGGTGGGGATATTGAAGACTTTCGCCGCCTTCGCCAGCGCAACGGTGTTGTTTTTCAGCACCTGGCGGTCAATAGATTGCACGCCAAAGGCCATCTGCGGCTGCTGGTCGATGAAGATAATCTGGCTGTTATGTGGCGTGAGGACTTCAAGTTTAGCGTTGGACATGCGTTCACCCATAGAGGTTATGTACCGAATTTTCCGCCAACTGGCGCGGAGCAAAATGACGGTCAGTGCAGGTTTATCGCGCTGCTGCTGGCTGTCTGGTCGTAGTGTAGGGCGACGTGCAACAGCAAACTATTATCTCTGCGTATAACTATACGAAGGTATAGGTATCCCTCTGTATAACTAGACGACCCATTAGCCCGCTCACCATAATCCGGCGTATTCGTGCCCTGTTGTCTGCGGCACTTCCTGTCCCGCGCTGAGTGGGACAACCCCGTTGAGGAGCATCTATGGTTACGCTGGGTAAAGCAGAACTGATCCTGACCCATGGCAAATTTCATACCGTCGACCGCAGTAATCCGGTGGCAGAAGCGGTTGCGATTCGCGATGGCAAGTTCGTTGCGGTAGGCACGCTGGCAGAGGCGATGGCGTTTCACTGCGACGGCACCAAAGTGGTCGATCTTAAGGGCCACACCGCCGTGCCGGGTTTGAACGATTCACACCTGCATTTGATTCGCGGGGGACTGAACTACAACCTTGAACTGCGCTGGGAAGGTGTTCCATCGGTTGCCGATGCGCTGCGGATGCTGAAAGAGCAGGCGCTGCGTACGCCATCACCGCAGTGGGTTCGCGTAGTGGGAGGCTGGACCGAGTTTCAGTTTGCCGAGCGCCGGATGCCGACGCTGGATGAGATTAACGAAGCGGCACCCGACACGCCGGTCTTCGTTCTGCACCTCTATGACCGCGCCCTGCTCAATCGCGCCGCACTAAAAGTGGTTGGCTACACCAAAGAGACGCCAAACCCGCCGGGTGGTGAAATCCAGCGCGACAGCAACGGCAATCCCACCGGCCTGTTAATTGCCCGTCCCAATGCAATGATCCTTTACGCCACGCTGGCGAAAGGACCGAAACTGCCGCTGGAACAGCAGGTCAATTCCACCCGTCAGTTTATGCGCGAGCTGAATCGTCTGGGCCTGACCAGCGCCATTGATGCGGGCGGCGGCTTCCAGAACTACCCCGAAGATTACGAAGTGATCGCGGAGCTGCATCAGAAAAAACAGATGACGCTGCGTATCGCCTACAACCTCTTCACGCAGCGTCCGGGTCATGAACTGGAAGACTTTGAAAAGTGGACGGACATGCTCACGCCAGGTCAGGGCAGCGACTATTTCCGTCACAACGGCGCAGGCGAAATGCTGGTGTTTTCTGCGGCAGACTTCGAAGATTTCCTGGAGCCGCGTCCGGACTTAGCGCCTGGAATGGAAGATGAGCTGGAGCGCGTCGTGCGCCACCTGGTTGAGCATCGCTGGCCTTTCCGTCTGCATGCGACCTATGACGAGTCGATTAGCCGGATGCTGGATGTGTTCGAAAAAGTGAACCGCGATATTCCGTTCAATGGTCTGCACTGGTTCTTTGACCATGCGGAAACCGTCACTCAGCGCAATATCGATCGTATCAAAGAGCTGGGCGGCGGCATTGCCGTGCAGCATCGCATGGCGTTCCAGGGTGAATATTTTGCTGAGCGTTATGGCATTGAGGCCACTCGCCATACTCCGCCGGTTCAGAAAATGCTGGAGACCGGCGTGCCGGTGGGACTGGGCACCGATGCGACCCGCGTGGCCAGCTACAACCCCTGGACCGCGCTCTACTGGCTGGTTTCTGGCCGCACCGTGGGCGGCATGCAGATGTACGATGTCAGTGCCCGCCTTGATCGCGAAACGGCGCTGATGCTCTGGACACAGGGCAGCGCCTGGTTCTCCAGCGAGCAGGGCAAAAAAGGCCAGCTTAAGATCGGACAGCTGGCGGACCTGGCGGTGCTGAGCAAAGACTTTTTCAGCGTGTCTGAAGAGGAGATCAAAGGCATTGAGTCGGTGCTGACCGTGGTGGATGGCAATATCGTCTATGCCGCCGGATCGTTTAGCGCAGATGCACCCCCTGCTATTCCGGTCCTGCCGGAGTGGTCACCTGTGGTGAATGTGCCGGGTCACTATCGCAGTGCCCCACCGGTTGCGCAGAGCCGGGCAGGCATGATGCCCGCTGTCCACCACTGCAGCGGCCCGTGCGGTGTTCATCGCCACTCGCATGAGATCGCCCGTGGATCCAGCGTACCCGTCGCCGAAGATAACGCCTTCTGGGGCGCGCTCGGCTGCAGCTGCTTCGCGTTTTAATCATGAATAACGCTATCACGCTTTCGCCCCGCATCAACGCGGGGCTGTTCTTCCTGCGCCTGACCGGCGGCCTGCTGCTGTTAAAGGTGCATGGGCTGCCGAAAATTCTGCACTTCAGCGAAGAACTGACACGCATCGAAGATCCCTTCGGGCTGGGACCGATGATGAGCCTGTTACCGGCCATAGTGGCGGAGGTCATCTGCCCGATTTTTATCATTACCGGCTGGGGAACCCGGATTGCCTGCCTGCCGATCATCGCGGTACTGCTGGTCGCCATGCTGGTGGTTCATCCTGGCTGGTCACTGGCGGAAGGTCAGTTCGGCTGGCTGATGCTCATTATCTTTACCACGCTGGCGCTGACCGGGCCAGGCGGCTGGCGCATTGGCGCGGCAAAACATCAGGGGGTCCGTCATGGCACAGGTTAATGATATCCACCAGCTGGAGCAGGAGCAGCCCGAGGTGCGGCCCGCTTCGGAGGTTTCGCCGTTACAGCCACTGCGCCAGCCGGTGTTCCGCATGCTGTGGATCGCCACCGTAGTCTCCAATATCGGTTCATGGATGAACGATGTCGGCGTGAACTGGACCATGCTGACGCTGAGTGCCGATCCCCTGGCCGTGGCGCTGGTGCAGGCAGCCAGCAGCCTGCCGATGTTTCTGTTCGCACTGCCTTCCGGCGTCATGGCAGATATCGTTGACCGCCGTAAGTATTTGCTGTTTTCTCAGCTGTGGACCTTTACCGCCGCCGCCGGGCTGACCGTACTGGCCTGGACCGGCCATGTGACACCCGACGTGCTGCTGGCCGCTGCCTTTTTACTGAGCGCAGGTGCCGCCATGAGTTCGCCGCCCTTCCAGGCGATCGTGCCGGATCTGGTAACCAAACCGGAACTCGGGCCTGCCATTGCACTTAACTCACTGGGCATTAATATCAGTCGCGCCATCGGACCGGCCCTGGGTGGCCTGATCCTGTCGTTCGCCGGCCCCTGGATGGTCTTCCTGCTTAATGCGCTATCCGTGCTGGGTGTCACCTGGGTGCTCTGGCGCTGGAAAGCGGAGCCGAGCGTGCAGCGCCTTCCGCCCGAACACTTCTTCCCGGCGGTACGGGCGGGTCTGCGCTACGTTCACGCGGCACCGGTCTTACGTAACGTGCTGGTGCGAACCTTCTCGTTTTTCCTGTTTGGCAGCGCGGGCTGGGCATTGCTGCCGCTGGTAGCGCGCCGTGAGCTGGGCCTCGGCCCTGGCGGCTACGGTGTCATGCTGGCCTGCATCGGGGTTGGCGCGATTACCGGCGCGGTGCTGCTGCCGCGTCTGCGTCGTCACCTCAGCTCCGATCGCCTGATGGTGCTCGCCAGTCTCCTCTTCGCCCTGACCATGCTGGCGCTGGCCTATGTGCGGCACGTCTGGCTGCTGAATGCGTTTGAGTTCTTTACCGGATTCGCCTGGATTGCGGTGCTGTCGACCCTGAATCTTGGCGCGCAGCGCAGTGCCGCGAAATGGGTGAAAGCGCGTGCGCTGGCGGTCTATCTGACCGTGTTCTTTGGCTCGATGACCGCAGGCAGTGCCCTCTGGGGACAGCTCGCCTCACACTTCGGCATTCCGCTGTCGCTCTGCATCGCCGCGCTGGGCATGGTGCTCGCCAGCACTACCGTCTGGCGCTGGCGACTCGATCAGGATCCCGATCTTAATCTCGATATGATCGGCGATGGCGTTAATGCCCCTGCGCTGGATATCCGACATGAACGTGGACCGGTAATGGTGAATTACGAATACCGGATTAATATTGATGATGCACATGCCTTTACCGTCTGCATGCAGGATATGCGGCGGGTAAGGCGTCGTGGTGGCGCCATCAACTGGTCACTTTATGAAGATATCCTGCAGCCCGGCATTTTCGTTGAGACGTTTGTGGTCGGCTCCTGGGTCGAACATCTGCGTCAGAAAGAGCGCTACACCATCAACGACAAAAAGATAGAGCGGCGGGTTTTCGCTTTTCATCAGGGTGAAAACTCTCCCGAGGTTCGTTATCTGGTGGCGCCAGTGTGACTGGCTTCACCTTCTTATCATTCATCACGTCATACAGAGGGCAATACCATGAGCACCTTTAAAACGACCGACGGTACACAGATCTACTTTAAAGACTGGGGCACCGGCAAGCCTGTTTTGTTCAGCCACGGCTGGCCGCTGGATGCCGACATGTGGGACAGCCAGATGCACTTCCTGGCCGACCACGGCTATCGGGTTATTGCGTTTGACCGTCGTGGCTTTGGCCGCTCAGATCAGCCCTGGACAGGTAATAACTACGATACCTTTGCTTCTGACATCAACGACCTGATCACCCATCTCGATCTGCAGAACGTGACGCTGGTGGGTTTCTCCATGGGTGGCGGCGACGTCACGCGCTATATCGGCAGCTATGGCAGCGATCGCGTCGGGGCACTGGTGCTGCTCGGGGCCGTCACACCTATCTTTGGCAAAACAGCAGACTATCCGCAGGGTGTCGATATGTCGGTATTCGAAGGAATACGTGATGGCCTGCTCAAGGATCGCGCGCAGTTTATCAAAGAGTTTGCTACACCGTTTTATGGTACCAACGCCGGGCAGACCGTTTCTGATGGCGTAATGACACAGACGCTGAACATCGCGCTGCTGGCCTCACTGAAGAGCACCGTGGATTGCGTGACCGCCTTCGCGGAGACCGATTTCCGTGCTGACGTGGCGAAAGTGAATGTACCGACACTGGTGATTCATGGCAGTAACGACCAGATCGTGCCGTTTGAATCCACCGGCAAAGTGGCGGCTGAGATGATTGAGGGGGCTGAACTCAAGGTCTATGACAACGCGCCGCATGGTTTCGCGGTGACGCATCAGGATCAACTGAATCAGGATCTGCTGGCGTTTCTTAACGCCAGGTAAGGCAAAAAAGCTGCGCGGTGTAAATCGCGCAGCTTTCGTTTTAACGGCCTGGATGATTCACTTCATTTGGGCGAAGATCGAATAGCAGCACCTCCGCGCCTTCACCATGGCTGAACGACAGCGTTTTCTCGTCGCGAACCCGCGCGCCATCTCCGGCATTAAACTGCAGGCCATTAACTCTGACACTGCCGCGTGCCACATGAATATAGGCGTAGCGATCGTCCGGGAGCGTAATCGTCTGCTGCTCATCGCCCTGGAACAATCCCACATAGATGCGAATATCCTGACGTACCCGTAATGCTCCGTTTACACCTTCCGGCGAAATAATCAGTCGCAGATTACCGCGTTTATCCGCCTCACTGACGGAGATCTGCTGGTAGCCTGGCGGGCTGTTTTTCTCTGCAGGTACCACCCAGATTTGCAGGAAATGCACACCCTCGGTGCCGGAGTGGTTGAACTCGCTGTGGGTCACACCACTGCCCGCACTCATCAGCTGCACGTCGCCGGGGACGATGACCGAACCCGTGCCCATCGAGTCTTTGTGCTCCAGCGCCCCTTCCAGCACATAAGAGATAATCTCCATGTTGCTGTGCGGGTGGGCACCAAAACCGCGTCCTTTGGCAACCCGGTCATCGTTGATCACCAGCAGATCGGAGAAGCCTGCCTGTTTCGGATCCCAGTAGTTTGCAAAAGAGAAAGTGTGGCGTGAATTCAGCCAGCCGTGATCGCCCACACCGCGTTGCTCTGACAATCTTTGCTCAATCATATTCTGCCCCTTAGTTATCCTGATGAAGTGCGGATGCCCTTCGATAGAGACAGCATATAAGTAAACCTGTCAGTCACACAATGACGTGAATCGGCAATTACTGTCTCATTTAAGTGGACAATATGAGCGCAGGTTTAGCGCAGGAAGGGGTTAAGGATGACGCTTTCAGCTGCTGGCTCGCACGACCAGCTCACCCTGCATGATCACACATTGCGGCAGAGCGTCGGGCCGGGCAATTTTTTGCAGTACCAGTTCACAGGCACGACGTCCTATCTCTTTTGAGGGCTGCGCCAGCGTTGTCAGCGGCGGTGAGACCATCCCAGCCAGTTCACTGCCGTCAAAACCCACCACAGCAATGTCCTGCGGGATCAGCAGGCCCGCCCGTTGAATCGCAGCCATTGCCCCGGCGGCCAGCGTATCGGAAACCGCAAATACCGCGTCAGGCGGTATCTCAGCAGCTAACAGCTGATCCATCGCCGCTTTACCGGCGCTGAAACTCAACTCCCTGGCGAACGCGACAGCCTGCCAGGTCAATTGCTGGTTATCGAGCTGGTGGATGTAGCCCTGCTGACGCAGACGGGCATAGCGGTAGCTGAGGTCGTGGTTGATCAGCGCGATCCGCTGACGCCCGTGCTCAGCCAGATAGCGCACCACTGACTGCGCAGCCGCGTCATCATCAATGCCGACGCAGGAGATCTGCCCGTTATCATCATGTTCGGCACACTGTACCCAGGGCGCCGTGCCTATCAGCTGACTCAGCTCCGGCAGTTTGCTGAAGGCATCCATGGTGATAACGCCATCCACCATCTTGCCGGAAAGCAGTTGCAGGCTGGATCGCGAACGGGCGATATCCGTGCCCGAGTTACATAACAGGATACGATAGCCGTTTTTCTCCGCCTGCTCCTCAATGCCTTTGACCACCTCGGCGCAGAAGGGATTGGAGATATCGGAAACCAACACCAGAATCATTGAGCTACGCGCCGTGCGCAGCTGGCGCGCCAGCAGGTTAGGCTGATAGTTACTCTCTTCGATTGCTGCGAGGACTTTCTGCCGGTTCGCCGGTTTTACGCTGTCACTGTTATTCAGCACTCTGGAAACGGTAGCGACTGAGACGCCGGCCATCCGCGCGATTTTCTGAACAGACATAGAGTTCCTTCTGTTTTAACGCCTGCAAAACTCACCCACAGTAACCCCGCTTCAGGCGTCGCGATTCAGACCCAGTTGCTGACGAACCGACGGGCCGTTTTCTGCCAGAGCAAAATCATCAAAGGCGCGGTCAGACACAGGAATGATGTGCCGACGGATAAACGCGGCCCCTTCACGCGCCCCGGTTTCACCCTCTTTCAGGCAGCATTCCCATTCCAGCACCGCCCAGCCGTCATAGTCGTACTGCGCCAGCTTGCTGAAAATACGACTGAAGTCGATCTGGCCATCGCCCGGCGAGCGAAACCGTCCGGCACGCGCCAGCCACGGCTGATAGCCGCCATACACCCCGCTGCGCCCGTTGAGCTGATACTCAGCATCCTTGACGTGAAAGGCTTTGATACGCGAATGATAGAGGTCGATAAACTGCAGATAGTCGATGTGCTGCAGCAGGAGATGGCTGGGATCGAACAGAATATTGCAGCGCGGATGATGGTTCACCTCCGCCAGAAAACGCTCAAACGTGACACCGTCATGCAGGTCTTCGCCAGGGTGAATCTCATAACAGAGGTCAACGCCATGCTGATCAAACACCTCCAGCACCGGCAGCCAGCGGCGCGCCAGCTCGGCAAACGCCTCGTCAAACAGCGCCTTATGATGCGGTGGCCACGGGTAGAACCAGGGCCAGGCGAGCGAGCCGGAAAAGGTGGCGTGAGCCCGCAACCCTAACTTCTCAGAGGCCGCGGCGGCCCGCTTCAGCGTGGTGATAGCCCATTCGGTACGCCGGGCGGGATCGCCTCTTAGCGCCGCGGGCGCAAAATTATCAAACGCGAGGTCGTATGCCGGATTAACCGCCACCAGTTGCCCTTCAAGATGGGTTGAAAGCTCGCTGATCTCCAGATCAAAACCGGCCAGCAATCCCCGCACCTCGTCGCAGTAAGTCTGACTCACCGCCGCCTTTTCAAGGTCGAAAATAGTGGGTTGATGACAGGGAATTTGAAGGGCGCGGTATCCCAGCCCGGCGGCCCATTCTGCCAGACACGCCAGCGAGTTAAATGGCGGCTGCGTGGTGATGAACTGTGACAGGAAGATGCCCGGTCCCTTAACTGTTTTCATCAGTCACCTCTATGTTCCGCTACCGCCTCATCACGGTATTTGAACGAGAAGAAGAAGATCATCGCGATCAGCGCGGCGGCAAATGCAGGGATTCACCAGAAGATTGCCCAGCTCTGTGCGCTGGCATGCCCTGCAACCACGTGATTGTAGAGCGCGCCGGAGATTTGCGATCCCAGCAGCATGCCGATGCCATAAGTGAACATCACCACCATGCTCTGTGCCTGGCCTTTCACCTTTTCCCCGGCTATACGATCGGTGTAGATAAATCCCACCACGAAGAAGAAGTCGTAACAGATGCCATGCAGCAGGATACCCGTGTAAATCAGCATGCGTGTCTCATCGCTCATGCCCAGCGCAAAAAAGGCATAGCGAATGAACCACGCCGTCATCCCCATCAGCAGCATGGTTTTAACGCCCAGGCGACGAAACAGCAGCGGGATGATCAGCATGAAGCCAATTTCAGACACCTGCCCCAGCGACATGAGCGTACTGACTTCCCGGATACCGGCATCGGCCAGCCAGGAAGCGGTAAAGGCGTAGTAGGTACCAAGCGGAACTGAAATGAGGGTGGCACACAGCGCGAAAACCATGAAATGACGTTCTCTCAGCAGTGCAAAGGCATCGGCGCAGAAGAGATCGCGGACTTTTAAAGGTAAACCTTTGGCGGGTGCTGGCGTATGCGGCAGCGTCAGGCTGTAAATCGCCAGCAGTACCGAACAGAGCGCAGCAAGCTGGAACACCGCTACACTGTCAGCAATGCCGGTCACACCGATAAAGATCCCCGCCACGATCCAGCCGACGGTGCCAAAGACCCTGACGATGGGAAAACTCAGCCTGCTGGCGAGACTGTGAAAGGCGATGTTATTTGAGAGTGCCAGCGTCGGCATAAAGCAGAGCGTATAGCCAAATAACAGGGCGATCAGCAGCACGCCGTTCTCCGCAATCAGTGCCTGCGGCACAAACCAGAGAATGACTGCGCCTGCCAGGTTCATCACCGCCATCATTTTTTGCGAGGGAAAGAAGCGGTCTACCAGCATGCCGAGCACAAATGGCGAGAGAATTGAGGCTATAGGCCCGGCTGAAAACGCATCCCCAATCAGCAACGGCATGTTGTGTCGGGTCATCACCAGCCCCAGCGTTACCGACCAGCTCCCCCAGATAAAGAACTGCATGAACATCATCAGAGAGAGACGCGGCACCAGCAACTTATGCTGCATCCGCTGGCCTGCACTCTCCTGCACCGTTGCACTCATAAGAACCTCTGGAATAAGTAATCGATTACTTTTTATGGTTTGAAAGTAAACCATTACCGCAGCAGGTTCTCTTACCCTGATCACAAATTACTAACCCTGCGTTATCATTCTGGTGACGACAGAGCCCGTAACGTGAGTCCGGTGATTAGCTGGTGGCGTTGACCACCCGCGCTTTACGGAAGCGGTAGCGCTCATACAGCACCGAATAGAGGCCGCCGATGACCACCAGAATTGCACCGATCACTGTGGTGGACGTCGGCAGGTTGCCGAGCAGCAGATACCCCACCGCTACTGACCAGATTAAGGTGGTGTAGTCGAACGGCGCCAGCAGTGAGGCTTCGGCATAGCGCAGACTCAGGGTCATCAGAATCTGAGTGATACCGCCGAGCAGTCCACATCCCACCAGTAATGCCAGCTGATTACCGTGCGGCACTTTCCACCCTCCAGGCAGGGTGACCAGCGAGGTTAACGCCGTGGTGACAGCAAACCAGAATGCGATAGCGCCCGGCTTCTCTTTGCCATTTAGAAAACGGATCTGCACCAGCGCGCAGGCGGTACATAAGGCTGCCATCAGCGCCAGCAGAATGCCCGCCGATGCAGAGAGCGAGAATGTTGCCTGGCTTGTCAGCGAGAGGTGTCCGGAGAACATCACCAGAATGCCGCTAAAACCGGTAAAGACAGCAACCCAGCGATGGTGTCGGACTTTTTCACGCAGAAACAGCGCCGCCAGTAGCACGGTAAACAGCGGCGCAGCATAGTTAATCGCGGTGGCGTCGGTCAGAGAAATGTAGAGTAGCGACAGATAGCTGAAATAGAGACCGCCGGTTCCGGCCAGCCCGCGCACAAAATGTCCGCGAATGTTGCGGGTGCGGATGCCATCCAGCACGCTGCCCTGACAGCGCAGCCAGATGAGCAGCGGAACCAGTGCCAGCACCGAGCGGAAAAATATCACCTCGCCAACAGGGATTGCACCATCCAGTCCTTTTACACAGGCCAGCATCAGGGTGGAACTCAACGCAGCTGTGATCTTCATCGCTATGCCAGCGGAAGCGTTCATCAGGTTTTTGATCTCTCAGTGGGGAAAAATAAGCAGGGGAATCAGTACACTTAACATTCATACTGGCACAAAGCGATAAAGCAATCTGCCGGGATTACGTCGCAGACGGCATTTTATCTTTTTTTGGCGCAGCGTCACGGCATGAACAGGCATGTGGCTCAGCCCCCCGGCTGGTACACTCTGCCTTCTGCCCTGCTCTATGGGCCGCTTCTCAAACGGAACAGGAGTCTCCGATGTCCACGCTGCGTTTACTGCTATCTGAATCTAACGATCCCTGGTTTAATCTGGCGGTTGAAGAGTGCATTTTCCGGCAGATGCCCGCCACCCAGCGGGTGCTATTTTTGTGGCGTAATGCGGAAACGGTGGTGATCGGACGGGCGCAGAATCCCTGGAAAGAGTGCAACACCCGACGTATGGCGGAAGATGGCATCCGGCTGGCACGTCGCAGCAGCGGCGGTGGCGCAGTATTTCACGATCTCGGCAACTGCTGTTTTACCTTTATGGCTGGCAAGCCCGAGTACGATAAAAGCGTCTCGACCGCCATTATCCTGCGTGCACTTAACGCGCTGGATGTCCCTGCGGAAGCGTCCGGACGTAACGATTTAGTGGTCAACACCGCTGAGGGACTGCGTAAAATCTCCGGTTCCGCCTACCGCGAAACACCGGACCGTGGCTTTCATCACGGCACCATTCTGATGGATGCCGATCTTTCCCGGCTGGCGGACTACCTTAATCCTGATGTGAAAAAATTGCAGGCCAAAGGGATTACGTCTGTGCGCGCCAGGGTAACCAATCTGGCGGAATTAACACCGGGTATCAGCTATCAGACGATCTGCTCCGCAGTGACTGATGCCTTTTTCGACCATTATGGAGAGCGTTGTGAACCGGAGAGGATTTCGCCTGAAGCCTTGCCCGACCTGCCGGGTTTCACAGAGCAGTTTGCGCGGCAGAGTAGCTGGGCGTGGAATTTCGGTCAGGCACCTGACTTCTCTCACCTGCTGGACCAGCGTTTTGTCTGGGGCGGCGTGGAGATCCACTTCGATGTTGAACGCGGCGTGATCACCCGCTGTCAGATTTTCAGCGACAGTCTCAATCCTGCGCCGCTCGAAGCGCTGGCGCAGCGGATGCAGAACGTCACTTACCGGCCAGACGCGCTTGAGCCGGTACTAAGTCAGCTGGTTACGGATTTTCCGTTGCAACAGGCAGAGCTGACAGAATTGCAGCACTGGCTGGTCGCCAGCGTACGCTGAACAGTTTTTGTCACTTGCCCGCGCGGAAAACTGTGGCGGGCAACCCTCTCCATCCCAGCATCCCGTAAATCACCAACGCAAAAAACCCGCACAAGGCGGGTTTTATTAATTATCAATTTCAGGCTTAACTGCTCAGGCTGTTGCCGTCATCGCGATCGTAAGCGCTATTGATAACTAAGGCTTACATAGGCACTACGTTTGCCGCTGAAGGGCCTTTAGCGCCGTTTTCAATCGTGAATTCGACCTGCTGGCCTTCGTCCAGAGTTTTATAATCGTTGCTCTGGATTGCAGAGAAATGTACGAATACATCTTTGCTGCCGTCCTGAGGAGAAATAAAACCGAAACCTTTACCAGCGTCAAACCATTTTACTAAACCAGTCATTTTATTAGACATCGATATTTCCTTAATTTATGAGCCACTACGTGGCGAAGATGGCCTGTCTTTCAGAAGGTAACTTACCAGGCTTTTAGGAGGAGACTCACAAAGAAAGGGTATCTAGAGATATCGCTTGCACTGAGGGCTGCTTTACTAAAACTGCTTTGATAAGGTCTGTGTTCCAAACCGATGACGCTATTAAGCCACGCCTTACCTATTTTAGCAAACATTAATTTAATTTTAACATCCGGACGTCCGGAGCGCTCTGATTGATTTTATTTTTTCATTCATTCTGTCCTTTATTTATCCCTTTATTACCTGCTTATTTAACACGTAACGAATGAAGCAACATGAAAAATAACCGACCATGGATTAACCCTACCTGAAACGCAAAAAACCCGCACAAGGCGGGTTTTCATTAATTATCAATTTCACGCTTACCTGATCAGGCTATTGCCGTTATCATTTTCGTAAGCATTGATAATTAAGACTTACATAGGGACTACGTTTGCTGCTGAAGGACCTTTAGCGCCGTTTTCAATCGTGAATTCGACCTGCTGGCCTTCGTCCAGAGTTTTATAATCGTTGCTCTGGATTGCAGAGAAATGTACGAATACATCTTTGCTGCCGTCCTGAGGAGAAATAAAACCGAAACCTTTACCAGCGTCAAACCATTTTACTAAACCAGTCATTTTATTAGACATCGATATTTCCTTAATTTATGAGCCACTACGTGGCGAAGATGGCCTGTCTTTCAGAAGGTAACTTACCAGGCTTTTAGGAGGAGACTCACAAAGAAAGGGTATCTAGAGATATCGCTTGCACTGAGGGCTGCTTTACTAAAACTGCTTTGATAAGGTCTGTGTTCCAAACCGATGGCGCTATTAAGCCATGCCCGATCGACTTTGGCAAACATTATTTAATTTAATTCAAACATCCGGACGTCCGGACCCCCCTTATTGATTTGCCTGTGCTTTTTATATTCCGGCGTCGGAAAAGGATAATCATCACTGAACGGTCAGAGAATAAAATCACGGCGCTCAATCGTTGTTGAAAAAACTATACGGCGCATTTCCCATAACGCGCAGCGATAAACAGTATCGCTGCGCCCTGCTTTTTCACTGTCAGGCAAGTTGAGCCTGCTGACGGGCGGCATGTCGCGCCGTCATCACAAAAACCATAAGACCGGCAACACCCAGCGCAACGCCCACCCAGGCAGTAGAAATCCACCCGTAGCCCAGCGACACCGTCAGGCCACCGAGATATGCACCCATTGCATTGGCAATGTTCAGCGCCGAGTGGTTCATCGCGGCTGCCAGGGTTTGCGAATCATTGGCAACATCCATCAGGCGAATCTGCAGGGACGGCAGCAACACCGAGCAGGTGCCGATCAGGAAGGTCGCCAGCAGTCCGGTTGCCACATGCTGAACCAGCACCGGGAAAGCCAGCATTACCAGCACGTTCCATAACAGCGTCCAGCCAATAATGTTCAGCGCCGAACCATCAGCCAGACGGCCGCCGACCAGATTACCGATGATCATCCCCAGCCCAAACGCCACCATCGCCCAGGGGATCAGCGAGGGAGCGATGCCCGCAATGTTAATCAGCGTCGGCGCGATATAACTGAAGATAGCAAACATGCCGCCAAAACCCACTGCACCCACCAGCAGGGTCAGCAGCACCTGTGAATTTTTCAGCGCGCCCAGTTCACGCAGCGGATGCGCATCTGCATCGCCAGCCGTGTAAGGCACATAGCGGCCAATCAGCAGACAGGTGAGCAGACCAATCGCGCCGACAAAGGTGAACACCACGTGCCAGCTGAAAAGCTGGCCTATCCAGGAGCCCAGCGGCACGCCAATCAGCGTCGCGACGGTCAGTCCCAGCATCAGTGATGCCAGCGCACGACCACGCCGTTCAATCGGCACCAGTGAAGCCGCCACCAGCGACGCGACGCCAAAATAAGCGCCATGCGGCAGGCCGGTGAGAAAGCGCGCTACCAGCAGGCCGTGATAGCTATCAGCCATCGCGCTGGCGACATTGCCGATGCTGAACAGCGCCATCAGGATCAGCAGCAGTGACTTACGCGCCATGCGCGCCGCCAGTACCGCAATAAACGGTGCACCTACCACCACACCCAGCGCGTAACTGGCGATGGCGTTGCCTGCCTGCGGTTCGGTAATCGCCAGAGAACGTGATACATCCGGCAGCAGGCCCATCATGATGAACTCACCGGTACCAATGCCAAAGCCGCCCAGCGCAAGGGCCAGCAATGCCCAGCGTACAAAACCGGCATCGTCGGTTTTATGATTTTTTCTTAACACAATTGATTCCCAATGGCCTGAGCTGAAAGAACGGAAGTGAGCCGGAGGGAGAAAGCAGAACGTGTTCCCGTCCGGATGAAGCGGTCAGACTATAAAAAGGAAGAACACGCTTAGCAACCCATTTTGTGATCAGGCGCACACTTGAGACTGCAACAGCGAAAGCTTTAATCCGTGCAGCTCTGGCGCAAATTGCGCGGTGTCAGTTCACAATCCTGAGAGGTCATCAGGGTGTGTGTCAGGAATGTCTGCTTAACTCGTCGGCTAGCGTTAACTGACGTAACCGGACACTTAACAGGACTCAGCAGATGACGACCAGAGTTATTCTTCTTACCGGTGCCAGCGGGCGAATCGGCCGGACGTTCTTTGCAGCCAGCCAGAATCGCTACCGTTTTATCCTGACCGATCGGCGGGAGCCGGACTACGCAATCCCTGTCCCCCACCGTTTTGTCGTGGCGGATCTGTCACAACCTGATACAGCGGCGACGTTACTGGCCGAAGAGCCTGTCGATACGGTCATCCACCTTGCCGGTATCCCTGATGCACAGGCCAGTTTCGACGATTTGTTGCCGGCGAATATCCTCTCCACCACCTGGTTACTCAAGGCAGCAGCCGAACATCGCTGTCGTCGTCTGGTCTTTGCCAGCAGTGCACAGACTATTGAAGGCTATCCGAAAGATGTGCAGATCCATCCCGGCATGGCCGTTTCACCTGCGAATCTCTATGGTGTCACCAAATGTTATGGTGAAGCGCTCTGCGCTTTCTATGCCACCCAGCATGGTCTGAGTAGCGTGGCACTAAGAATCGGGGCGTTTGAACCGGCACTGGATAACCGCCAGCATACTGCACGGGATTACAGCGCCTGGCTCAGTCCCGATGATGCTGTCAGATTGCTGAGCGGTGCTGTCGAGGCAGAGAACATAGCCTTCTTTATTGGCTACGGCATTTCCGATAACCGTTTCAAACGCTTTGATCTGACACAGACGCGTGAGGTATTGGGCTATACACCGTCTGATAACGCATTCCGGACATTCAGGCCGGGTGAACTGGATTATTAAACCGTGCCGAACTGTAGCCGGGTTGTCGCGCTGACAATCCATACCCGCCGGCGAGTCCGGCGGGAGTTTCATTGTGACTGCCAGAGACTGAATCCAGACTTACTATGGCCGCAAGCAGGCCACTCATTGCGAGCCTGTATTTACCCGGCGGCCAATGTCTTTCAGCTGTGAATATTTCTCCAGCAGCTGTGGACCATCATCCAGGCTCATAGCAAACATCCACATATAGGTCATGACCGAATAGATGTGACCCGCATCGGTGCCGCCACGGCCTGACATCACCGCGATAGTGACAGCAAACAGCAGCGCCGCGACGCTACCGATCGCCAGATAACCACACGCTTCCCGATCGGAGAGGCGGATCCGCAGGCTGGCCAGCACGCCATAGTGACGGCCCAGAGACGCGGCGTTTGCGTTGCTGACAAAACTCACCTCTTTCTCCAGCCGGTTATTCAGACGACCAAAGAGCGCGTCATTTTTGCGGGTAAAACCCGGCAGGAAACAGGCGAAGAACAACAGGATCGCCAGGCAGCCTGCGCCGGTCCAGAACTCGATAGCCATCAGCATCACGGCGGCACCGGTCATCGACGCCAGCGACGTGATCAGCACCGGCAGATGCTTCTCGAAAAAGTCGACAAACTCCCGTGACAACGCCACTCGTGCGGCAATGGTAGATGCGCTGTGGTTTTCGCTACGCTGCGCCACAATTACCGGCACGGCCAGCTCAGCGTAGATGCGGGCAAAGGTGCGGGTATCCACGCTGCGTCGTGCTGCGCCGATGGCCCACATGGTAAAGACCATCGCCGCATAGAGTACCGCGTGCCATGTCCTGCCGGAGATGATCGCATTGATCGCAAACCCCGCCAGCAGCGGATAGAGGAGATACATGACATTTTCCGCCACCACCAGCAGCAGTGTAAGGAACAGCTTGCGGCTATGGCGACGGCCGAGCATTTTTAATGTCAGAATAGCGCTGCGGGGAGCCGCAACAGTAAGGATCGTTTTTGAGGAATGCATATTTTCTTTTTCTGATATCATCATTCTTGAGCGGTTGCTCAAGTATAAAAAGCAGTCTATTTGAGCAACCGCTCAAAGTCAACGTGACCGTTATTGGGAGAATAATGAAAGAGTCAGCTGAAGCACTGAGAATCAAAATACTGGATGCAGCGATAGTGCTGTTTATCGAAAAAGGGATCGAAAAAGTCACCACCCGGGAACTCACCGAGTCCGTGGGGATTTCGCGCAGTCATATCTACCACTATTTCAGTAACTGGCAGACGCTCTGCCTGGCGGCACTGGAGCGTTTTATGCGAGTGGATTTCGAAGCGTTTGCTGACTCCCTGACGCTGCTCACGCCCCGCCAGCGTTTACTCACTCTGTTTGAAAGCCATCTGCCGAGCGCACCCGATGCGACCTGGCAACTCTATGCCTCGTTCTGGCAGACCGCTGCCCATAATGAAGCCTATGCTACGCTGGCCGATGAGATGACAACGGTGTGGCAGGGGCTGGTGGAAGGCATTATTATTGACGGCGTCACGGATAATACGTTTCACTGTGCTGATGTGCCTCGCACTGCCAGACAGTTCAGCGCCATGCTAAACGGTTATGCCGACCTGCTGACCATCAATCCTTCTGAAAAGAAAGCATGTGAGGCACTGGCAGACTTAAATCAATTTATTGATATTGTTCTGTCATAAAACTGTTCATCCGGTTTATTAACGACACGAGAACGGCCATATATTAATTAAATGTTAATGAAAGGTTTATTATTTTAATTATTGTGCGCTTTTTGCCCGCAATAAATGCGGCTTCGGCAGTTAAACTGACTTATGCTTTTTCCGTCTGAAAAGACCCCTTTTTGATAGCGTTTTTTGCGGGAAACAGCTGTTTACACAGATTATTATCATTGATTTAGCGCAAGGTTAATCGGGTAAGTTGGTGTTTTTACGCCATTAATTAGAAAACCATGAGCGAAGCGGCAAGAATGTACACGGTCACAAACCCATCAACTGATTGATTACTAAAGCAAAGAATCCGCTATCTGCCGATAAAATTAATCATTGAGTCGGACCTTAAAAACCCCTATATTGGCCGCGCTTTACACATAGCCACCCCTTTTAATTTATTTATTCAACTGTGACGCTACGCCCGTTACGGTTGTAGGAGAGATATGATGACGGATAAAGTCCGTATTGATAGTTTGAATGCACAGAACGTAAACGCAACCAACGAAACCTATTTAGCCCGTCAGGCTGAATTTGAATCAAACGTTCGCAGTTATCCTCGCAAATTGCCGTTCGCAATTGCGAAAGCTCAGGGCGTCTGGATCACTGACGTCGAGAATAATCAGTATCTCGACTGTCTTGCGGGTGCAGGAACGCTGGCACTGGGACATAACCATCCAGACGTTCTGCAGAGTATTCAACATGTCATTACCAGCGGCTTGCCGTTACATACTCTTGATTTAACTACGCCTTTAAAAGATGAGTTCTCTGAGTACCTGCTCTCCTTATTACCGGGCCAGGGCAAAGAGTACTGCCTGCAATTTACCGGCCCATCTGGAGCAGATGCCGTAGAAGCGGCGCTGAAACTGGCGAAAAAGCACACCGGCCGTTCCGGCATCATCAGCTTCTCTGGTGCATATCACGGTATGACCCACGGTGCCCTGTCGGTCACCGGCAATCTCTCTCCGAAAGAAGCCGTTGATGGCATGATGCCGGAAGTGCAGTTCATGCCTTATCCGCACCTCTATCGCTGCCCGCTGGGCATTGGCGGTGAAGCGGGCGTGAAAGCACTGACTTACTACTTCGAAAACCTGATCAACGACGTTGAAAGCGGCGTTCGTAAACCAGCAGCCGTGATTCTGGAAGCAGTTCAGGGCGAAGGCGGTGTTAACCCGGCTCCGGCTGAGTGGCTGCAGCGCATCCGTAAAGTGACTAAAGAGCATGGCATTCTGCTGATTATCGACGAAGTCCAGGCGGGTATCGCCCGCACCGGTAAATTCTTCGCCTTTGAGCACGCGGGTATCGAACCAGACATCATTGTGATGTCCAAAGCGGTCGGCGGCGGTCTGCCACTGGCAGTGCTGGGCATTAAGAAAGAGTTCGACGCCTGGTCTCCAGGTCACCACACCGGCACCTTCCGGGGTAACCAGCTGGCAATGGCCACCGGCCTGACCACGCTGAAACTGCTGAAAGATAACAATATCGCTGACAAAGTTGCAGCACAGGGCGAATGGCTGAAAGGCAAACTGGGTGAGCTGCAGCAGCGCTATCCGGTTATCGGCAATGTGCGCGGTCTGGGTCTGATGATCGGTATCGAGCTGGTTAAACCTGACGAAGCCGCTGACCACATGGGCAGTTTCCCGGCAGACGGCGAACTGTCTGCGCTGGTTCAGAAGAAATGTTTCGAGAACGGCCTGATTCTGGAGCGTGGCGGGCGTCACGGCAGCGTATTACGTCTGCTGCCTTCCCTGCTAATCACGGATGCAGAACTTGACGTGTTTATGGATAAATTTGAAAACGCCCTGCTGTCAGCTGGCGTGAAACCAGTTTGAGTGGAGTGAATGCAATGTCCCGGTTAAACCCGATTCTGGCGGCCTCAGCACAGAGTACCGAGGCCTACCAGCAGGCGATTGCCCAGAGTAGTGCGGCTGTCGTCAAGTGGCTGGAACAACCTGAGATGTATCAGGGAAAAACCGTCGCAGAGCTACGCGAGCGCATCACGCTGGACTTTAATCCTCAGGGCCTGGGCAACCAGGCCGCGATTGAACGCGCTATTGAGTACTTCCTCAAAGACAGCCTGTCGGTGCATCACCCACAGTGTGTGGCACACCTGCACTGTCCGAGCCTGGTCATCAGCCAGGCGGCGGAAGTGCTGATCAACGCCACCAACCAGAGCATGGATTCATGGGATCAGGCACCGTCTGCCACCCTGATTGAAATGAAGCTGATTGAATGGCTGCGTACCCAGGTAGGGTATCAGCCTGGCGACGCGGGCGTCTTCACCAGCGGCGGCACCCAGAGCAATCTGATGGGTCTGATGCTGGCGCGTGACGCCTGGTTTGCCCGTCAGGGACACTCTGTTCAGCAGGATGGCTTAACCGGCGATCTGAAGAAGATTAAAGTCTTCTGCTCAGAGAACGCACACTTCTCCGTTCAGAAGAACATGGCGCTGTTGGGTCTGGGTTATCAGTCTGTCACGCAGGTGAAATGTGACCGCTATGCCCGCATGGATATGGATGACCTGCGCCATAAGCTTGCTGCATCTAAAGCCAACGGCGAAAACATTCTGGCGATCGTTGCCACAGCCGGTACCACCGATGCCGGTGCGATCGATCCACTGCGTGAAATCGCGGCGCTGGCGGCGGAAGAGAACATCTGGGTGCACGTCGATGCGGCCTGGGGCGGCGCACTGCTGCTCTCAGAAAAGTATCGTGACTATCTGGATGGCATTGAGCTGGTGGATTCCATCACCCTCGACTTCCACAAGCAGTTCTTCCAGACCATCAGCTGTGGCGCTTTCCTGCTGAAGGAAGCGCGTCACTATGAACTGATGCGCTATCAGGCGGCTTACCTGAACTCTGAGTTCGATGAAGCCCAGGGCGTGCCGAATCTGGTGTCTAAATCGCTGCAGACCACCCGCCGTTTTGATGCACTGAAACTGTGGATGGGGCTGGAAGCGCTGGGTCAGAAGCAGTATGCCGAAATCATCGATCATGGTGTGACACTGGCACAACAGGTTGCACAGTATGTTGATGAGCAGCCTGCACTGGAGCTGGTCATGAAGCCACAACTGGCCAGCGTGCTGTTCCGCTATCGTCCGGCAAATCTGGGGCACTTCAGCAATGCAGATATCGCTCTGCTGAACCAGCGTATTGGTGATGCCCTGCTGGAATCAGGACGTGCTAACGTCGGTGTAACCGAGCATGATGGCGTGACCTGCCTGAAAATGACCCTGCTGAACCCGACGGTGACACTGGAAGATATCAAAGTGTTGCTGACGCTGGTCGAGACCACGGCACAACAGCTGGTGTAATCGCGCCAGGCTGATGGGTTGTACTGAATGAAAGGCTCCCTTGTGGAGCCTTTTTTTTTGGTTTTCGCCTGGAAGGCTGACACGCGGAACTCAATGTACTGCTGCCATCGACAAATGAATGTAAATAAAAGCATACAGAAAAAATTCAGCGCTTTAGCTTGCAAGAGTGACATAAAATAATGATTTTGAATAAAATAGCAGTGATTGCCACGGAATAAACCACAAAATAATGGACGTTTATGTGGCGCAAACCCCAATTAAGGATCTGATAAATGCGCAGGATGACAACACTTACAATAGGATTACTGGCTGCCACCTCTCTTTCAACCGGCCTTGCAACCGCCGCACAGCCTTTAGCGACGCTTGCGCCCTATCCTCAGGCAGAGAAAGGCAGTATTCGACAGGTCATTGAGTTGCCGACACGTCAGAATGAATCGTCTTATAAGATTGAGCTGTTAATAGGCCGGACACTTGAAGTGGACTGTAACCAGCACGTCCTCGCTGGACAGTTGCAGGTCGGAACCGTACAGGGCTGGGGCTACGATTACTTTGTCTTTAAGACCCCAGAAAAAGCAGATGCTGCCATGACAATGTCGACAATGATGGCCTGCCCCGACGGTAACAAAAGTAAGAAGTTTGTGACGGCTAACCTGGGCACCGCTGGCATGCTGAATTACAACAGTAAGCTGCCGATCGTGGTCTATACCCCGGCGAATGTAGAAGTTAAGTATCGCACCTGGAAAGCAAGTGAAACGCTCGGGAGCGCTCAGCAGAAATAACCGCGGGCTGCTATTGATTAACGCCTCCCGCCCTTAAGGCAGGTGCTCATTGACCTGCCTTAAATCAGCAGACCGCCCACTGTTCTCTCCGGCTTACTCATACATCATTCCTCTTTTCACCGCCTGACGGCACATTAACACCTGCCATAAGTCATTTAATCTCGCGCTTATCAGTGCGCTGGAGGCTAGTCCAGCAGCCGCAAATGGTCATCTTTGTTCAGCGTCATCAGTGCCATAATACTCACCAGCGCTGTCGCCATCACATACCAGGCGGGAATATCGGGATTACCCGTCTCTTTTATCAGCCCGGTGATGATTAATCCGGCGCAGCCGGAAAATACCGCATTGGAGAGCGAATAGGCCAGTCCCAGCCCGGTGTAGCGTACGCGCGTCGGGAACATCTCGGCCAGCATCGCGGGACCCGGGCCTGCCAGCAAGCCGACCACTCCGCCCGCGACAAACACCACCAGCGCTTTTAACAGCAGGCCGGAACTTTCTGACTGCAGCACATTGAGCAGCGGCAAAGAGAGCACCAGCAACAGTACCGCTGCGGAGACCATCACCGTACGGCGGCCAATCCTGTCGCTCAGCATTCCAGCCGGGATAATGGTGGCGGCGAAGCCGAGGTTAGATATCACCGCAATCAGCAGCGCCTGATTAAAGCCAGTGTGCAGCGAAGCCTGCAGGTAAGTCGGCATGATCACCAGCCAGGTGTAACCCGCTGCCGACCACACCATCAGTCGGCAGATGCCCAGCAGAATCGTTTTTAGCGTGTCGCCCAGGCTGGCATCAACTTTTGCTACAGGTTGCGACTGTTGCTGAATAAATGCCGGCGTCTCCTCCATCTGCATCCGTAGCCAGAGCGCCAGAACGCCCAGCGGCAGCGCGACAAAGAACGGGATGCGCCAGCCCCAGCTCAGCATCTGCTCCGGCGTCAGCAGCACAGAGAGCAGCGCGACAATGCCCGCACCGGCCAGCAAACCCAGCGCTACGGTAAAGGATTGCCACGCGCCATACAGACCCCGCTTGCCGCGCGGCGCAAATTCCGTCATGAGTGAAACCGCCCCGCCATACTCGCCCCCGGCGAAAAGCCCCTGCAGGATACGCAGACCGGTCACGATCAGCGGCGCCAGGATGCCCAACTGCGCGTAAGTGGGAACCAAACCGATTGCTGCCGTCGCCAGCGTCATCATGATCAATACAAAGATCAGCGTGGGTTTGCGCCCGATGCGATCGCCCATCCGGCCAAAGATGATCGCACCAAGTGGACGGAAGAAAAAGGCGATAGCAAATGAGGCATAGGTCAGCAGCAGCCCGGTCAGCGCCGATTCCCCTTCCAGCCGGAAGAAGTTCTGCGCAATAACGGTAGCCAGAAAGCCATAAACCGCGAACTCATACCATTCAATGAAATTCCCTACTGAACCGGCAAGCAGAGCACGTTTGCGGCTGGCGGAGCTGAGCAGATTATCGGCGGGTACCGTCATAGCAGGCGATCCTTTTTGTCGCATCATCAGTTGCTTATGATTACCACACTCGCTGCATGCCTGCGCGCTCTTCTGCCCATCGCGTTAACCCCGACACATAAAAGTCGCGATGATACGTCGCTGGTGAGCTTTTTCACCTTGAGTCCTTGCACATCCGCTTTACGGTTGTCAGGATGTGCGGCATTGACTGAATCAGGCGGATAGATGATGAACGCACACACCTCAAAAGATCCTCTGCATGGCGTAACGCTGGAGATGCAGATTAACAGTTTAGTCGCGCAGTATGGCTGGGCGGAGCTGGGAAAACGGATCAATATTAACTGCTTTAAAAGCGATCCCAGTGTTAAATCAAGTCTGAAGTTTTTACGTCGTACGCCCTGGGCGCGGGCTGAAGTTGAAGCGCTTTATCTCGACTCGTTAAGCACGCAATCCGCAACGCGTGAAGAACCGGCAGACACCGATCAGGCCACTGCTGACGATCCCTGGGGCAACTGGCGCGGTAAAACGCCGGAGTGACACCGATAAAGCGGCAATAAAAAAGCCCGCGCAGGTTAACCTGTGCGGGCTTTTTTTACGTCAGGTCGCTGTTACAGCGCCATATCGTGTTTCGCTGAAGGCGCAGCTTTCTCAGGCTGTGCAGCCGGCGCGTCTGCGGTTTTGCCCTCCATGTTGATCACTGGTGGCGTTGTCAGCTGCAGAGTTGCAGCGGTCTCATTCCAGACCTGCTGCAGCAATGGCACATTGTCATTCAGTTTCTGACCGTAGCCCGGAATCATCTTGTGGATTTTTGCCTGCCATTCAGGTGACTTAAACTCTTCCGGGAACAGTTTCTGCATCACGCTCAGAGAGATCGGCGCGGCGGTTGATGCACCAGGAGAAGCACCCAGCAGCGCAGCGACAGTTTTCTGCTGATCGGTCACAATTTCTGTACCCAGTTTCAGCACGCCACCTTTGTCAGCATCTTTCTTGATGATCTGAACACGCTGACCAGCCTGAATCAGTTTCCAGTCCTCTTTCTTCGCGTCCGGATAGTACTCTTTCAACGCTTCGAAACGGTCTTCTTCGGTCAGCATCACCTGACCCACCAGGTATTTCACCAGGTCGAAGTTATCCATACCCACATCGGTCATCGGCACGATGTTATGGGTGGTGGTGGTGCTCAGCAGATCAAACAGTGAACCATTTTTCAGGAACTTAGTTGAGAAAGTCGCGAACGGTCCAAACAGCACGACGCGTTTGCCATCCAGATAACGGGTATCCAGATGCGGAACGGACATTGGCGGTGCACCCGTTGATGCCTGACCATAAACTTTCGCCAGGTGACGATCGGCAATCGCTTTGTTCTCGGTAACCAGGAATGAACCGCCCACCGGGAAGCCTGCATAGTTATCTGCTTCCGGAATGCCGGTTTTCTGCAGTAATTTCAGCGCGCCGCCGCCAGCACCGATAAAGACATATTTCGCATCAACAGCACGTTCGTTGCCGTTTTTGGCGTCTTTAATAGTGACATGCCAGGAGTTGTCGCCGTTACGTTTGAAGTCAGTGACCTCAGACGAGGTTTCCAGACGGAAGTTATCATTCTTTTTCAGGCTGCCGATCAACTGACGGGTGATTTCACCGTAGTTAACGTCAGTACCCACTGGCGTCCAGGTCGCAGCCACTTTCTGCTGGGGATCACGACCTTCCATGACCAGCGGTGCCCACTGCGCGATCTGCTTGTGATCGGTAGAGAACTTCATGCCCTGGAACAGCGCGGTTTTCTGCAGCGCAGCATAGCGTTTGGTCAGGAAGTCGACGTTGTCGCCCCAGACAAAGCTCATATGTGGCGTTGAGTTGATGAAAGAGCGCGGATCGTGCATCACGCCCTCTTTAATCTGTGAACTCCAGAACTGGCGTGAAATCATGAACGCTTCGTTGATTTCCAGCGCTTTAGAAACGTCGATAGAACCGTCTTTACGCTCAGGCGTATAGTTCAGCTCCATGTTGGCAGAGTGACCGGTACCGGCATTATTCCAGCCGTTAGAGGATTCCAGTGCCACGCCATCCAGCTTCTCAACCATGATCTGTTTCCAGCCAGGCTGCAGCTCTTCCAGCATGGTGCCCATTGAGGCGCTCATAATGCCGCCGCCAATTAACAGGACGTCAGTTTTTTCTGGTGAGGTTTCAGCATGGAGGGCTGAAGAAACTAACAGGGCCGCGAGGGAAAGGGTGGGAATAACTTTCTTTGAATTCATCATTTTAATCTACAGCTCAGACGGTACTGGTTAAAAAAAGTCCTCAAAGTTTAAAATAATGTTATTTATGAGTTAATGTGAAAATAGTTATAAAATTAAAAATAGCAATTTAGCCTTATTTTAATTACAAAAGGCTTACCGAATTAATTTCATATTTTAACCACACATTAAGGGTGTCCTTTGAATTATACAATCCCCTAACACAAATATTGTTAACGGGCGATCGCCCACGCGCAGCCCGCTAAAACTGTACTGATGCGGTGAGTTAGCGTATGTTTTCCGGCGATCTCCCACCCGCGCTGAACATCCATGAAAAGCCAACCACAGAAACGACATGCCGTGACTAAACGACCCATGAAACTCAGTACCCTGACCTCGCTGATGATGACTGCGGTTATCATCACCGTCCTGGTCGCTGTCCATCTGCTCTACTTCGTGCAGATTGATAACTTTGCGCAGTCGCATCTCAAAGACAAGGCGATGGCGGTTGCACGAACGCTGGCAGACACGCCAGAAGTACAGCGTGGTTTACTGTTGCCGGATGGCAGCGGTCAGATTCAGCCACTGGCTGAAGCGGCGCGCAAGCGCAATGGCCTGCTGTTTGTGGTGGTCACAGATATGAAGGGTATTCGATTCTCCCACCCGAACCCGGTGGTGATCGGCAAACATTTTGTCGGTAACGATATCTATCCGGCTCTCGGTGGTCGGGAAAATGTGGCGGTCAATCATGGCGTTCTGGTGGAGGCACTGCGGGTGTTTACACCGGTCTATGACGCACAGCATCAGCAGATCGGTGTGGTGGCGATCGGCATCGCGCTGAATGATGTGGCGGCGCAGATTGCTAAAAGTCGCTGGAATATCGTCTGGACCGTCTTATTTGGTGGTCTTGTGGGCATGCTGGGTATTTTTATTCTGGTCAGGCGACTCAAAACCATCTTACTTGGGCTTGAGCCGCATGAAATTTCCAGCTTGTTCGAGCAGCGACAGGCGATTCTCAATTCGATTAAAGAGGGTGTGATTGCGGTCGATGATCAATCGCGTGTCAGCCTGATCAACCACGCGGCGCAACAGTTGCTGCATGAGACCACGCGCAAAATGCCATTAAGCGGCGATCTGATTGCCGAAGAGAGCGTGATGCACCGCCATCAGCAGGATGCCCTGCATGCGGGTAAAGCCTGGCACGATCAGGAGCTGACACTGGGTAACCGCATTTTGATCAGTAACACCGTGCCGGTTCGTAGTCGCGACCGCATTATTGGCGCGGTGACCACTTTCAGAGACAAGACCGAGATCAGCCAGCTGATGCAGCGTCTGGACGGCATGGTAAACTATGTAGACGCGTTACGTGAGCGGTCCCATGAATTCATGAACAAGCTGCATGTGATTCTGGGCCTGCTGCATATGAAAAATTATGCACAAATGGAAGAGTACATTCTGAAAACGGCCAACGCTTATCAGACGGAGATTGGTTCGCTGATGCAGAAGATCAAATCGCCGGTCATCGCCGGCTTTCTGCTCAGCAAAATCAATCGGGTGACCGATGAAGGCCATCAGCTGATTATTGATGAAGCGAGTTTTCTGCCTGACTGCGGCAGCGAGGCGCAGAATGCCGTCCTGATCACCGTACTGGGCAATTTAATTGAAAATGCGCTTGAGGCGCTGGACCCGGAAACCGAAGGGGAAATTCACCTCATGCTGCATTATCAGAATGGCTGGTTAGCCTGCGAAGTGAGTGATGACGGGCCAGGTATCGACAGCACACAGCTCAGCGCCATTTTTGAGCGTGGCGTCTCGTCGAAAGGCGATGATCGCGGTGTCGGATTGTTTCTGGTTAAGCAACAAACAGAAAGCCTGGGCGGCAGCGTCAGTGTTGAGTCGGAACCGGGTGTATTCACCCAATTCTTAGTGCAACTTCCGTGGGAGAGAGGAATGATTACCCAATGATCAATGTGTTAGTTGTCGATGATGACGCTATGGTAGCCGAGCTGAACCGCTGCTATATCGGGCAGATCCCAGGCTTTACCTGCTGCGGCACCGCCTCAACCTTACAGCAGGCTAAGGAGCGGCTGGCGCTGGATGAGCCACAGGTTGATTTGATCCTGCTGGATATTTATATGCAGCAGGAAAACGGGCTCGACCTGCTACCGGAACTGCGCAGCGCAGGTCGTCCGGTCGACGTGATTATTATCTCGTCAGCCGCCGATGCCGCCACCATCAAAACCTCACTCAACTATGGCGTAGTAGATTATCTGATCAAGCCTTTCCAGTTTGCCCGCTTCGAAGAGGCGCTGACCGGCTGGCGACAGAAGAAATCGCTAATGGATAATCATCAGTTCTACCAGCAGTCAGACGTTGATCAGCTGTTACATGGTAATCCGCCAGGCGCCAACGAGCAGAAACGTCTGCCGAAAGGATTAACGCCACAGACGCTTCGCACACTGTGCCTGTGGATCGATGCGCATCCGGGCAGCGAGTTTTCTACCGATGAACTGGCAACGGAAGTAAATATCTCCCGCGTCTCCTGCCGCAAATATCTGATCTGGCTGGCGCAGATTAATATTCTGTTCACCAGCATTCACTATGGCGTCACGGGCCGTCCGGTTTACCGCTATCGGCTGCAGCCGGAGTATCACACTCTGCTCAAACAATACTGTCAGTGAACCAGCTGGTAATCGGCGTCCAGTAACTGAAATGAAAAGTGACGTTGTGACGAGCAGATCACCTGCCTGTCACGGGTCACAAAAATCGCTTCAATGCCACGTTTATCAGCCAGGCAGGCAATCCCCTTTTCGACGCCCAGGCCATAGAGCAGCGTAGTGTAGATGTCGCCATCCAGTGATCGATCAGAGATCACGGTGACGCTCAGCAGATCATTATTCAGCGGATAACCGCTATGGGGATTGAGGATGTGATGATAACAGACGCCCTCAAGCTCGAAATAGCGTTCATAGATACCCGATGTCACCACCGAGCGATTATTCACGCCAATCACCCCAATCAGCTCATCAGCCTCACCAAAAGGTTTTTTCAGGCCGATTGCCCAGCCCGCTTCATCGGGTGGCGCGCCCACCGTCTGCACGTTTCCACCCAGATTAATCAACGCACTACTGACCTGCTGCTGGCGTAAAAACGCCTGAACAAGATCGGCGATATACCCTTTGGCGATGGCACCCAGGTCAATTTCCATCCCGGGCCTTGCCAGCATGACAGTGCGGTTTGCGGCATCCAGTATCACTTCATGCGGATTCGTCAGCGCCATGCGCGCCTGAAGCTCGGTTTCCGAGGGAACGCTGTGGCCCTGAAAGCCAATCTTCCAGCACTTCACCAGCGGGCCGATAGCCAGGTTGAACAGGCTGTCCGGGAGTAAGCTCACCGCATGCGCGCAGGCAATCAAATCAAAAACTGGCTGGCTGACGATGACCGGATGCTGCCCTGCCGCGTGGTTAATTTCCATCACTTCAGACGCCGCGCGGTTAACCGTCAGGAGATTTTCCTGCTGTTTAATCAGGCGGAAAACCTGTCCGGCCAGCGTCTGGTTGTCATCGAAAAGTTTAAGCAGAATGGGCGACCCCATTAAGACAGCGGAGTAAGCATAGACACGCGCATCAGTTAACATAGGCGACTCTGCTTTTAAAAGGAAAATACCGGCACCCGCAGAATGCGGATGCCGGAGACTGCCGTTAACGTCGGGCGTAAGCGGCGGCGTTACCACCGGCCAGAATACCAAAGATGATGATATCCGCGACAGCGTTACCGCCGATACGGTTCGCACCGTGGATGCCGCCAACCACTTCACCACACGCCCAGGCACCGTTGATTACCTGTTTCTGGCTGTCCAGCACGGCTGTTGTGGTGTCGATAGTGACGCCACCCATAGTGTGGTGAACACCCGGAGCAACACGAATCGCGTAGAACGGCGCTTCACTCAGCGGATGACGCAGCGCGGTCTGACGACCAAAGTCTTCATCCTTCTGCATAATGACGAAGTTGTTGTAACGTGCCAGCGTTGCTTCCAGGGTGTGATGCTCACTCATGTTGAGTTTCACCGCCAGTTCCGCCACGGTTGGCGCGCTGATGACAAAGCCTTTGGCGATGTATTCATCAGCCGCTTTGTTGTTCATGCGCACCTGCTCGTCAAATACAATCCAGGCACTCTTCTCTGGCAGCGCGATAATCTGAGCGGAAACTTTGTCGCGGGTTTCCATTTCGTTGTAGAAACGCTCGCCCGCCTGGCTGACCAGGATAGCACCGCCGCCACGAATGGATTCGGAGACCAGATAAGAGGTGGTCTGCTCAACCGTTGGGTGAATCTGGATTTCGCCCATATCCACGGTGCCGGCACCAATTTTTTCCAGCATCGCAATACCGCTGCCGGTGGCGCCTTTATGGTTGGTCGTCACGAAGCCATCAAGTTCAGGACGGTATTTCACCACCAGCTCACGGTTCGCACTGAATCCACCGGTCGCCACAATGACGCTCTTGGCGTTCAGAATACGGCTGTCGTTGTACTCATCAACCACTTTCACGCCCGCTACAGCCCCCTTCTCATAGAGGATCTCGGCGACGGAGGTTTCCAGCAAAACTTCGATGTTGCGGCTGTTGATATTTTTTACCAGGCCGCTAATCAGGAATCCACCCACCGCTGAGCGGTCAGCCGGACGGTGAGTACGGTCGATGCTCATCCCGCCGGTAATAGTGATGTCGTTAAGCTCAATGCCTTTATCTGCCAGCCACTCAATGGCCTCAGGTGCCAGGTCAACAAACTCACGCAGCAGCACCGGATTGTTTTTGAACTGGCCTCCTTTCAGGGTCTCTTCATAGAACAACTCTTTGCTGTCTTCAATACCTTTGAGTTTCTGGAAGCGGGTTTCAGCGGCGTTCATGCCTACAGACGCTTTAATCGTGTTGCCGCCAATGGTCGGCATCTTCTCGATAATAACCACGCGCGCGCCTTCATCGTGCGCCTGAATTGCCGCTGCCAGACCGGCACCGCCGCTACCCACAATCACCACATCGTAGTTCTGTGGTGCGTTAGGGTTACCGCCCTCCTCGATCACATGCTCTTTGCTGGAGGTGGTCATCGCGCGGGAAACCGCTTTTTTCAGCGCCTCACTCTGGGTGGTTGCGCCGGTAATTGCATCGACGTGTGGACTGTTCGCCACCAGGATGCGGCTGCGCAGGCTTTCAAAGGTGGTGGTGAAGTCCACATCCAGCGTGTCATCCGGCACCAGCGAGATGTCGGTGATACGGTCGGTATCCAGCGTAACGTTGATTTTCAGCTTCAGCGCTTCGGCTTCAACTTTTTCCTGATAGACGCCCGCTTTGTATTTACGTCCAGATTCGCTGGTGTCGCGGATCATCGCATCGACCAGTGAGAAGCGCCACAGCGGTTCAGGAATCTGAAGCTCTTCGCGTTTGTTGCTGTCGATGTAGAGTTCAAGGTGCTCATTGTTGATGATGCGATCAGTCCAGTTCGGATAGGCAATACAGGCTTTACCAATCGCCACCAGATCGTAGCCTTTCTCCAGCGCCAGTTCCGCATCGGCTTTATTTACCACGCCGCCAACACCAATCACCGGCACTTTTGCCAGCTCAGGTGAACGCATCGCGACAAATTTCTCAATCAGCGGCGTCGGGTCCTGAGTATCAACAATCGACGGGCGCAGCAACTGACCCACAGAGAAGTGAACGTAATCGAGTCCACGCGCGGCCAGTTTTTCCAGCAGATAGAGCGTGTCATCAAAGCGGATGCCGGGGACTTCAATCTCTTCCGGTGAGAAGCGATAGCCGACGATGAAGGAATTATGAGCGAAGCGTTCGGCCATCTTGTGGGTGATTTCCAGTACTTCCAGCGGGAAGCGCGCGCGGTTATCACGACTGCCGCCCCACTTGTCATCACGCTGGTTAGAGTTGGGTGAATAGAACTGCTGAATCAGGTAGGTGTTGGCACCATGAATTTCAACACCATCGAAACCAGCCTTAATGGCGCGGTTCACTGCATCACCAAATTTGGTGATCATGGTATCGACTTCTTCGGCACTCAGCGCCAGAGGTTTGGTTGCCCCTTCACGCGGTGCCGCGATAGCGCTTGGCGCAACCGGCGTTTTCCCGCCAATCAGTTCCGGCTCGACCATGCGGCCACCGTGATAGATCTGCAGGATAGCAGTAGAGCCTTCAGATTTGATTGCGTCCGCGATACGTTTCAGACCGGGAATTTTGTTGTCGCTGTCGATCGCAATGGCACCCGGAAATGCCGGGCCACGGTTATCAATAAAGCAGCACTCAACGATAACGGTTCCGATGCTGCCAGCACGTGCGCGATAGTACTCGACCAGCTCGCTGGTGACAGTGCCGTCATAAAAGCCGGTACAGGTGGTCATGGGTGCCATCACCAGTCGGTTTTTTAAAACAGCGCCATTAGGCAGGGTCAGTGGATTAAGGATGGGAGTGAGAGATTTCATTGCGATAAACTCCAAGATTTAAAAGTCTGGAAATTTTTTAGCGGACGCAAATTATCGCTTAATTAAGTGGTCCGATGTCATGCCGTTAATATACAACTTTCTTTGATTTCATAAGCGATAAATTTACTTTTTTAACTTTTAAACCATCTGGATTTTTTTATTTGCCGTAAGGATAAAGTGAAGTTATATTGATTGTTAACTAAGCGTTACCAAAAATCAACCAATCATTTACATTAAAAATAAATCGTTTATAATCATTTATTTAAACAAGAAAATTCGATTTCCATGAACTGATGACTTATCGACCAGCTTCACAAAATCGTCAAAATACCGATGCTGTAAATATAAATCAAAAATAAATGTTAAAAAAACGGGAATAATGATTTATTTTCTTTGATCTTGATCAAAATCTATATTTTCAGAAATCGCATCATATTTACATGGATTTAAAAAAGCTGCTCAATGGTTAAGCAGCTGATTATACAAAATCAGTGCATCGCGGTTTATTCACACTATTTAGAATAAGAAAGAAAGTCATCAGTGAAGGTCCGGGGCGCAAATCGCATTCTTCTTAACTTGCAGATAAAACACTATGAAAACACTCTCAGCTGTTACTGAACCCCCAAAAGCCGCTCCCGCGGCGCCCGGTAAAAAGAAAGCTATTATGCTGGCTCTGCCGGTAATCGTTGCCATATTACTGTTACTGGTACCGACACCCGCCGGTCTCGAACCCTACGCCTGGCACTTCTTCGCCATCTTCGTCGGTGTCATTGTCGGATTAATCTTTGAACCGCTGCCTGGCGCGGTGATCGGCCTAACCGGCGTGGTAGTCATTGCGCTGTTCAGCCAGTTCCTGCTTTTCAGCCCAGCCGAGCTGGCTAATCCGAAATTCAAAGTCGCCAGTGAGTCCTTTAAGTGGGCAGTCAGCGGTTTCGGCAACTCCACGGTCTGGCTCATCTTCGGTGCCTTTATGTTTGCCGCAGGTTATGACAAAACGCAGTTTGGTCGTCGCCTGGCCCTGATTCTGGTGAAGTATCTGGGTCGCCGCAGTCTGACGCTGGGGTATGCCATTACCTTTGCTGACCTGCTTCTCGCGCCGTTTACCCCATCAAACACCGCGCGCAGTGGTGGCACTATCTACCCGATTATCGCCAACCTGCCGCCGTTGTATGGTTCTAAACCGAACGACCCGAGCGCCCGTAAAATCGGTTCATACCTGATGTGGGTCGCGATTACCGCAGCCTGTATCACGAGTTCTATGTTCCTCTCAGCACTGGCGCCTAACCTGCTGGCGCTGGCGCTGGTGAAAAGCATCGTCGGTTTTGATATCTCATGGGGCATGTGGTTCCTGGCCTTCCTGCCACTGGGCTTACTGCTGATTCTGACCATGCCGCTGCTGGCTTACTGGTTCTACCCGCCTGAAGTCAAAATCAACGATGAAGTGCCGAAATGGGCCATCGCGGAACTGGAAAAACTGGGCCGACTGACCCGTAACGAAATCCTGCTGCTGGTGTTTGTGGTCTGTGCCCTGCTGATGTGGATCTTCGCGACATCCTGGATCGAGCCGGCGATGGCGGCGCTGCTGGTGGTGGTACTGATGCTGTGGACTGGTGTTCTGAACTGGAACGACATTACCAGTAACAAACCGGCCTGGAACACCTTTGCCTGGTTCGCGACCCTGGTAGCACTGGCCGATGGCCTGGCCCGCGTCGGCTTCATCACCTGGTTAGGTAAAGAGGGAGGCATGCTGCTGCAGGGTTATGACCCGCAGGTTTCAGCGGTAGTCCTGTTGATTGCCTTCTTCCTGCTGCACTATCTGTTTGCCAGTACTACCGCCCATACTACCGCGCTGTTACCGGCCATGCTGACCATCGCAGCCTCAATTCCAGGCATCAATATGCCGGTCTTCTGCCTGATGCTCTGTACCTCTCTGGGTGTGATGGGCATCATCACACCCTACGGCACCGGCCCAAGCCCGATTTACTACGGCAGCGGTTATCTGCCTACCAAAGATTACTGGCGTCTGGGTACGATTTTCGGTGCCATCTTCTTATGTTCCATGATGCTGATTGCCTATCCGTGGATGGTGTGGATGTTCTGACGGATACAACATGCAGATCAACGCGTTATAAGATACCATTCCTGCACTTCCCCACCGCACCCGCGGTGGGGAAGCATAATAAACGATTAATTCGCCTATGATGTTGCGCCCCGCAGCCTGCACGCGGAGGTTCAGCCGTTCATTAAGTGAGAAAAAATGTCGAACAAACCTTTTGTCTATCAGAACCCTTTTCCGCTGTCCCACGAAGATACTGAATACTATTTGCTGAGTCGCGAGCATGTCTCCGTTGCCGAGTTTGAGGGTCAGGAGATCCTTAAAGTTGAACCTCAGGCACTGACGCTGCTGAGTCAGCAGGCTTTTCATGACGCCTCTTTCATGCTGCGGCCGGCCCACCAGCAGCAGGTTGCCTCCATCCTTGATGACCCTGAAGCCAGCGACAATGACAAATATGTCGCTCTGCAGTTTTTAAGAAACTCTGAGATTGCCGCTAAAGGCGTGCTGCCAACCTGTCAGGATACCGGTACCGCGATCATCATGGGCAAAAAGGGCCAGCGCGTCTGGACCGGCGGTGGCGACGAGGCTGCGCTGTCACAGGGTATCTACAACACCTACATTGAAGATAACCTGCGCTATTCACAGAATGCCGCGCTGGATATGTACAAAGAGGTGAATACCGGCACTAACCTTCCCGCGCAGATCGACCTCTACAGCGTGGATGGCGATGAGTACAAATTCCTCTGCATCGCCAAAGGCGGCGGCTCCGCCAACAAGACGTATCTCTATCAGGAAACCAAAGCGCTGCTGAGTCCGGGCAAGCTGAAAAATTACCTGGTGGATAAGATGCGTACCCTTGGTACCGCAGCCTGTCCGCCTTACCATATTGCGTTTGTTATCGGCGGCACCTCGGCTGAAAGCACCCTGAAAACCGTTAAGCTCGCCTCGACGCACTATTACGATGGCTTACCGACTGAAGGTAATGAGCACGGTCAGGCGTTCCGCGACGTTCAGCTGGAGCAGGAACTGCTGGAAGCCGCGCAGCAGCTCGGCCTCGGCGCACAGTTTGGCGGCAAGTATTTCGCCCACGACATCCGCGTGGTGCGTCTGCCGCGTCACGGTGCGTCATGCCCGATCGGCATGGGCGTCTCCTGCTCAGCAGACCGTAACATCAAAGCGAAGATTAACCGTGAAGGTATCTGGATTGAGAAACTGGAAGCCAACCCAGGTCGCCTGATTCCGGAAGCGCTTCGTCAGCAGGGCGAAGGTGAAGTGTTGCAGGTGAATCTTAACCGTCCGATGGAAGAGATTCTGGCCCAGCTCTCCGCGTATCCGGTCTCTACCCGCCTCTCACTCACTGGCACCATTATCGTGGCGCGTGATATTGCGCATGCCAAACTCAAAGAGCGCATTGATAACGGTGAAGGATTACCGCAGTACATTAAAGATCACCCTGTCTATTACGCTGGTCCGGCCAAAACGCCTGAAGGCTATGCTTCCGGTTCACTCGGCCCGACCACTGCAGGCCGCATGGACTCCTACGTGGATCTGCTGCAGGCCCACGGCGGCAGTAAGATCATGCTGGCGAAAGGCAACCGCAGTCAGCAGGTGACCGATGCCTGTCATAAACATGGCGGCTTCTATCTGGGCAGCATTGGCGGCCCGGCTGCCGTGCTTGCACAGCAGAGCATCAAAAGTCTGGAATGCGTGGAATATCCTGAGCTGGGAATGGAAGCGATCTGGAAAATCGAGGTGGAGAACTTCCCTGCCTTCATCCTGGTCGATGACAAAGGTAACGATTTCTTCCAGCACATTGAACGCGCGCACTGCGCAAAATGCGTTAAGTAACCTATGCGTTAAGAAAGAAAAAAAGCCCCGATTACGGGGCTTTTTTTTAACCACGCTGCAACCGCTTCAACGCCACATCAATCTGCACCTCACCCTGGGTGAGTTCGATGATCTGATACTTAATCGCCGGATTTTCGATTAACCCGACCAGTGTCGCTGCAACATCTTCGCGCGGGATTTCCCCATACGGAATAGCCAGATCGGCATGAACCCGACCTGTACCGGCTTCATCGGTTAGTGTTCCCGGCCGCAGGATCACCCACTCCAGCTTACTCGCCACCAGCTCAGCATCCGCCAGACGCTTCACACGCATGTAATTTTCAAATCCTTCTGACGGCGTTTTGCCACGGCCTGCATCCGGGAATGCTGAGACCAGCAGGAAGCGCGAGACTCCTGCCTGCTCTGCTGCGGCTACCGCCAGCTTTAGCCCGTCACCATCAATGGCATTGGTCAGCTCGATCCCGGCACCGCCCGCACCCGCCGTAAAGACAGCCACGTCATGACCAGTCATAAGATCTGCCAGTGCCGTCACGCTCAGCTGCTGAATATCCCCAGCAACAGGCTTTGCGCCTGCGGCCTGAAGCGTCTCAGCCTGTTCCGGTTTGCGGTGCAACGCCGTCACTGTATGGCCTTTACTACTCAGCTGACGGGTCAGCTGTTGGCCAACCTTGCCTGCCGCGCCGATAATGAAACATGTCGTCATAGGATGCGATCCTTCTTCACTGATTAGGTGCCAGAGTATAACCTCTGCCAGAAACATAACAGGCGCCTGATGCGGCGCCTGCTGGTTTTATTCCGGAATGACTTTTTCCGCTTTCAGCTTATCAAACAGCTGCGTAAAGGAGTCAAGCGTGCTGCGGTAGCCGATGAAGCCCGCTTTGCGGCTTTTACTCATATCGGTAAAGGCTTCCATCGGACGACCCAGGTCCGCATCGGTATGCCACCATGAAGCCAGCTTAGTCACATCAGCCTCCCGCAGTTGATGCTGCTCTGCAATCATCTTCCATGCACTGGCGGCATCCTGCATGCGATTTTCCAGCGGCATCATCTGCGCCGGATAGTCCGCGGCTTCAATACCAAAATAGTCAGCCAGTTTTGGCCACATCCAGTTCCAGCGGAAAACGTCGCCGTTTACGGCATTGAAATCCTGATTCGCGCCATTCGGTGACGTGGCAGCCCAGTGCAGCTGCTCAGCCAGCAGGCCCGCATCGGTCATATCAACAATACCGTTCCACTGCTCAGGCGATCCCGGGAAGATAAATGGCCAGCCCTTCTCTTTACACAGCGTCGCGTAAACCGCCAGCGTCTGCCCCATATTCATCGCGTTACCCACGGCATGACCGATGATGGTATGCGGACGGTGCACGCTCCAGCGGTAGTCATACTTCTCAGCGCCCGCAAAGACTTCATCTTCCTGCGCGTAGTAAAAGTTATCGACCGGCTGACGGCCCTGCTCTTCGCGGAACGGCGTGACCGGCACGGCCCCTTTGCCATATGCTTCAAACGGACCCAGGTAGTGCTTCAGCCCGGTGACCAGCGCCACATGCGAACCCTTCAGGCGATCGCCGAGTGCTTCAATCACATTACGTACCATGCCGCCGTTAACACGGATATTCTCTTTCTCATTTTCCTGACGCGCCCAGACGCTGAAGAACAGCGCGTCCGGTTTTACTGTTTTCAGCGCGTCACGGACGGCATCTGCGTCGGTCAGGTCGGCTGTCAGGCTCGTCGCGCCTTCAGGAACGGCACCGCGTCCGCGTGACAAACCGGTCACCTGCCAGCCTTCGTTTTGTAATTTCTCTGCCAGTGCGCGACCAATAACGCCGCTGATGCCCACAATTAAAGCGTGCTTTTTCATTTGATTTCTCCTCGTTTTGCGTAATGCTAAGCCTAATAGAGAATTCAGTTCTTATCTCTGGCATTTATTCACAGCATTCTCAACCTGAGTTCATTAATCAATGCACGATCACCGCCTCAAAGATATTCTGCCGTTTGTTGCCAGCGTCGAGTGCGGCAGCTTTACCGCCGCGGCAGAGCGTCTGCACGTCACCGGCTCGGCGGTCAGTAAAAGCGTCAGCCGCCTGGAAACACGCTTAGGCTCGCGACTGCTGGAGCGCACTACCCGGAGCCTGCACCTCACCGACGCCGGCACCGCCTATTATCAGACCTGCCTGCGCATTCTGGAGGATTTGGCCGAAGCCGAGGCGGTGCTGGCGGCTCAGCGCACTATTCCGTCCGGACGCCTGCGCCTGGCCGTGCCCACCACCTATGGCCGCCTCAACGTCATGCCGCTGCTGATGCCCTTTTGCCAGCAGCACCCGGAACTGGCGCTGAGCCTGAGTTTGTCCGATCGTTTTGTAGACCTGTTTGAAGAGGGTGTGGATGTCGCGGTGCGCATCGGCGGTGCACCTGACCTGCCCGCTTCGCTGGGCTGCCGTAACATGGGCCGCGAGCAGATGCAGTTCTGTGCCTCCCCCGCCTATCTGGGCCGCGAAGGACGCCCGGAGAATGAGGCGGCGTTGCTTAACCACCGCGCCATCCTTTACGAACGCGTGGATGGCACCCCCAAACCCTGGCTGTTCACCACCGACGATGGTCAGCCACACTGGCGCGAGGTGCCGTTCCGGCTGGCACTGGGTGACGTCGATGCCCAGCTTCAGGCGGTGATTGCCGGATTAGGCGTGGCGCAGATGCCCTCCTGGCTCATTCAGCGCGCCGTAGCAGCCGGTGAACTGGAGATTATTTTGCCGCAGTTGCAGCCCGATGGGCTGACGTTGAGCGTGGTATGGCCCCGTCGGAAACAATTCCTGCCCAAAGTTGATGCGCTGTTGTCGACGCTGAGTGCCCTCTCTATTCGCTGACCTTGCTTAATTCCCTCTATCACGGTTGGGATATTTCATCCTGACCGTATTCCACTCCCTGACCCCGACACTATTTTCTGCCTCTTCTGCCCTGCCTGAAATGCGGCCAGCTCATCAATTCACTGAATAACCCGCTTAAATATAATACTTTTATTTTTGCTTTGATGGGAAACCATCAAAATAAAAAGGGCGAAAGGCTTGAGCTCACATAATGAAAACTAAGTTTCAAATATAATTTAACCCGAAATAAAAATATCAGTAGGGTGATGTCTTCTTCATGTTCTGACGTTTTGTCTTTGCCGTTATTACCAGGAGTATTCATGGAAAAAGAACTCTATATCTCGTCGAACCCGGCCTCCGGTCCAAATAGCGCCACTCGCACCGAGCCTTTTGTGAAGATTATTGCGCTGGTCGCCACCCTGGGTGGATTGTTATTCGGTTACGACACGGGTGTCGTCTCGGGTGCGCTGCTTTTCATGCGCGGCGATCTGCATCTCACGCCGTTTACCACCGGGCTGGTCACCAGTTCCCTGCTCTTTGGCGCAGCCTTCGGCGCGCTAGCCGCCGGTCATCTGGCAGATGGGCTGGGCAGACGACGCATTATCATTGCGCTGGCACTGATCTTCGCCCTGGGCGCCGTCGGGTCAGCCCTGGCACCAGACGTCACATGGATGATCGCCTCACGCCTGTTCCTGGGCTTTGCCGTGGGTGGCGCAGCCGCCACTGTGCCGGTCTACATCGCGGAAATCGCACCCGCTAACAAACGCGGCCAGCTGGTTACCTTGCAGGAATTGATGATCGTCAGTGGTCAGCTTCTGGCATACATATCAAACGCCACCTTTAACGACATCTGGGGCGGCGAAAATACCTGGCGCTGGATGCTGGCGCTGTCAATTGTGCCCGCCGTTCTGCTCTGGATCGGCATGATATTTATGCCAGAAACCCCACGCTGGCACGTGATGAAAGGCCGCAGTCAGGCTGCTCGTGAGGTGCTGGAAAAGACCCGCGCCGCTGAAGATGTTGAGTGGGAACTGGAAGAGATTGAGGAAACCATCGAAGAGAACCGTCAGCGTGGCAAAGGCCGTCTGCGCGATCTTGCGACGCCGTGGCTGATGAAAATCTTCCTGCTGGGTGTTGGCATCGCCGCCATTCAGCAGCTGACCGGCGTCAATACCATCATGTATTACGCGCCCACCATGCTGACCGCCGCCGGACTGAGCAACGATGCCGCGCTGTTCGCCACCATCGCCAATGGGGTGATATCCGTCATCATGACGCTGGTCGGAATCGGGTTAATCGGCAAGGTCGGCCGTCGCCCGCTGGTGTTGATCGGACAGATGGGCTGCACCTGCTGCCTGTTCTTTATCGGTCTGGTCTGCTGGCTAATGCCGGAATACATCAGTGGCACGGTCAACCTGCTGCGGGCATATCTGGTGCTGGCGGGCATGCTGATGTTTCTCTGTTTCCAGCAGGGCGCGCTGTCACCGGTCACCTGGCTGCTGCTGTCGGAGATCTTCCCGGCCAGGATGCGCGGCATTTGTATGGGCGGCGCAGTCTTCTCACTGTGGATTGCTAATTTTGCCATCTCTATGGCCTTCCCGCTGTTATTAGCCGCATTTGGTCTGGCTGGTGCCTTCTTTATATTCGCGGCAATCGGCATTGGCGGTTCTGTTTTTGTTGTGAAGTTTATTCCCGAAACCCGGGGAAGAAGTCTGGAGCAGGTCGAACACTATTTCTATGCGCTCTATAACGGCAAAAAATAATGCCTGACGCTGCGCACTGAAAAAAGACGACCCGCGTCATTACGCTGACGACCCGATTGCTATTAACACCGACACCCTACGTTCAAGGAAATTGTTATGAGCCTGAATATTTCCAACGCGCGTTTCTGCATCAACCGTAAAATCGCGCCCAGCCTCACCCTTCCGCAGTTTTTTAAACTGGTCAGCCAGCTCGGTATTAACAATGTCGAGCTGCGAAACGACATGCCCAGCGGACGCGTGACCGACGACCTCACCGGTGATGAGGTCAAAGCGCTGGCGCGTGAGTCAGGCATCCGGATTGCCACCATTAATGCGCTCTACCCGTTTAACCAGCTGAATGAAGAGGTGCTGCAGCGCGCCCGCCAGCTGTTAAGCGATGCGCAGGCGGTTGGCGCTGAAGCGCTGGTACTTTGTCCGCTCAATGACGGCACGCCCATCAGCGCTGCCGACACGATCCACGCGCTAAAAACCCTTGGCCCACTGTTCGCCGACGCGGGTATTCAGGGGCTGGTCGAGCCGCTGGGCTTTCCGCAAAGCTCACTGCGCTCAGCAACCCAGGCGCAGACGCTCATCCGTGAAGCAGGCGTGCCGTTCAGATTGCTGATCGATACCTTCCATCATCATCTGTTTGAGGATGCGGAGCAGACTTTCGAGCAGGAGATCGACATTCAGCAAATCGGTCTGGTTCACCTTTCCGGCGTCACCGACCCACGCCCGGTCAGTCAGCTCACCGACGAAGAGCGCATCATGCTCAGCGCAGATGACAGATTGCGCAGCAAACAGCAGGTCGAACGACTGGAAAAGATGGGTTACAACGGCCTTTACGCCTTTGAGCCGTTCTCCTCAGTGATGAACAGCTGGCAGGAAGCGGACATCACCCGCGAAATTCGCGACAGCATCCAGCTGTTAAACCACTCAGCTTAAGGGAATCATCATGACAATTAACATTGGTGTAATCGGCACCGGCGCAATCGGCCGTGAACATATCCGTCGTTGCAGTACCGTTTTACAGAATGCGCGCGTGGTGGCACTCAACGACATTAACCGCGACAACTGCCAGCAGATTGTGAATGCGCTGACGCCGGATGCGCGTATTTATGACAATGCGATCGATCTAATCAACGATCCGCAGGTTAACGCGGTGCTGGTCACCTCCTGGGGTCCGACGCATGAGGCCTTTGTGCTGGCCTGTATCGAGGCGGGCAAGGCGGTGTTCTGTGAGAAACCACTGGCGGTCACCGCTCAGGGCTGTATGAACATTGTGGAAGCTGAAATTAAAGCCGGACGTCAGCTGGTGCAGGTCGGCTTTATGCGCCCCTATGACAGCGGCTACCGTGCACTGAAAGCGGTGATCGATAGCGGTGAGATTGGCGAGCCTTTAATGCTGCATTGCGCGCATCGCAACCCGGAAGTGGGCGACAGCTACACCACCGACATGGCGATCACCGACACGTTAATCCATGAACTGGATGTGCTGCGCTGGCTGCTGAATGATGACTATGCCAGCGTGCAGGTGATCTTCCCGCGTAAAACCCGCAAGGCATCGTCACACCTGCGCGATCCGCAAATCGTGTTGCTGGAGACCACCAAAGGCGCACGTATCGATGTCGAAATCTTCGTGAACTGTGAATATGGTTACGACATTCAGTGTGAAGTCGTGGGTGAAAGCGGCGTTGCTCGCCTGCCGGAACCCGTTTCTGTGCAGACGCGCAGCGCGGCAAAACTCTCTACCACCCTTCTCACTGACTGGAAAAAGCGCTTTATTGATGCCTATGACGTGGAGTTGCAGGCGTTTATCAACAACGTCATCAACCGTGAGATGACAGGTCCTTCTGCGTGGGATGGCTACGCCGCTGCGGTAGCGGCGGATGCCTGCGTCGCGGCGCAAACGTCCGGAGAGATTGTGCCGGTTAAGATGGCAGATAAACCGGCGTTTTATCGCTGACAGAAACAGTGCACGGCGGGCTCCGCCGTGCATTCCCTTCTCCATTTCCCCGTTTATCAGCAGCGCGCCACGCTCCGGGACACCCGCCGATACGCACAGAAAAGGGCTGCTGGCCTATCACGGTGCGGTGATCACAATGGCAACACGCCGGTTTTGCGCACGCCCTTGCGCGCTGTTGTTGCTGGTAACCGGCGCACTCATGCCCAATCCACGCGTGACAATGTTTTCTCGCGGAATCGCCGCACCTTCCGCCCACTGCGCCGCTACCGCATTCGCTCTTTTAAACGACAGCTGCTGGTTATAATCGGGTTTGCCGTAATTGTCGGTATGTCCGTCGATGCGCACATGCTGAATGCCGGTCGACGCCAGATTTTTTGCCATCACCTGAAGAGTACTCTTGCTGGCAGGCGTCAGTTCTGATTCGTTTACCCCAAACAGAATCTTATCGGATAGGCCTAATCCCCAGCCTTCCATGTTCTGCGTGAATCCGGCACTTTTCATCGCTGCGATTTGTGCCTCACTAAAACGCTCTTTCGACTGACAACCCAACAGAGCCAGAGTAAGCAGCATCAGGGAAATGTTCTTCTTCATATTCACGCCTTATTTACGCCTTATTTGTTCGCTTATTCCTGTACATATCCATATCGGCACGTTCGAGAATGGACTCAACCGTATCACCGCGCTGTGACCACGCATAGCCGATGGTCACTGAGGTCGTAATCGGCATGCCGTCTGCAACAACAATTTTTTCCAGCATGACGTTATGAATGCTCTGCATGAGTTGCTGTAACTGCTCCTCACTGGCGCGGCTACTGACCAGCACGGCAAATTCATCCCCGCCTAAGCGGGCGACTAAATCCTGATCAGACGCCAGTGATAAGAGGCGCGATCCTATGGCTTTTAACACGTCATCCCCGGCAGCATGCCCCCAGTTATCATTGATGCTCTTGAAGCGATCGCCATCCAGAAACAGTAGAGCAAAACGCTCATGGGCATTTTGCTGCTCAAGGAGCTGAGTCAGTCGGGCAGAAAAGGCGCTGCGGTTAGCCAGGCCGGTCAGCGGGTCTTCCAGCGCTTTGGCGGCCAGCGAAAGATTGTCACGCATCAGCGACGCCTTGAGCGATTGCATCTCCATTAGCAGCGAATTCAGATCATCTGAAAAAAGCTGAAACTCCCGGATCGGGCCGCCCGGAATACGCAGTGAAAAATCGCCAGAATGAATTACATAGTGAATCGAACTGGTGATGGTGCGCAGCGTCGCAATCATTCCCCGATGCAGAAATTCACTTAACAGAAGCGAGATAAGCAGTACGCAGAGCATCCCGCTGGTCAGAATCATGAATGAGTAGCGGATAAAACTGACTGCACCGGACACGGTACCTTCCAGCGTCAACGTACCGACGGCGGCGTCAGCGTGAATGATATGGACGTTGAGGGGCTTGAGGTAAATCCACTCACGCAGCATACGCGAATACCAGCCCGTATTTTCCTGTTGCGCATTCCACTGGACCAGAACAATCTGATCCCGGGTAACCAGTTTTGCCGAGGCGTACATACCTTCATTACCAAGCCGTTCTATTTTATTACGTGCGTCGTAACTGTCGGCAAATACGGTAGCTGCCGTTAATGTGGTACTCAGAGTCGAGCCAATTAATTCGAGGTTCCGTTTCTCATAATTTTTAATAAACAGCAAGGACGTTGAGGAGAGCAACAGCCAGCACAACAGTAATATCACCGCAGAATTGATGGTGCTTATTTTCCGCAGTTTATTGCGGATCGAGGATTTGTCATGTCTTAATTTATCGAATTTCATCTTATTCGCTTCCCTCGCGGGAGAGCAAAAGCACATCCGGACTCACCCTGACACCGCTTCGGGTCAGCGAATCAAGGTTAACGGAAAAATGCGTATGGTCAGGTTGAAAAATCAGGCAAAAAGCGGCGCCCACAGTACACTCCGCATTGTTCTCTGCAAGCGTAAGAACGGCTCTTCCGTGAAACTGCTGAATAGCCTCCACCTGCTGCTGCGGCGTCTGATCGCCGAAATAGACGGCGTCGCATCGATGCGACGCGATGTCGTTTACGTTAGCCAGATAGACCACGGTAAAGGTCGCCGCCGGAGATGCGGAATGTTGCGGCAAAGAGAGATGCCGCGCTGAAGATAAAGCACATAATTCAGGAGTTTTTAAACCCGGCCATTGGGTGAAGCTAATAATACCGCTGACAATACGATTGGCTTTGTCGTCTTTAATTTCGGCCCAGGCAAAATGAGGGAGTAGCAACAGAATAAGGGACGTAAAAACGATTTTCCAGATGTGACGCAGCAGAAGCAGCACATCGATTTCATGATGAATTTGATATTTATCTATCATACTGCGTTCCAGTAATACTACGCACGGCGGGAGACCTGAATAAGCGCGAAAATATTAGCACAGCGGCAGTTACAATTGCACACGGATTTTAATCAGTACCAGACATGACTGTATTTTTATCGTTTATTCCTGATATTAATCTGGGCCATCATTACCCGACTGATTGATGTGCAGTTAAGCCATCTGCCCAGATTATGCGCGGTGTCATGATGCGTTATTATCTGTCCGGCATGATCTTATCTGGCGTAAGCGTCACGAATCAGATTAGTCGAAATAGGGTTTGAGAATGTCTTCCGTCCATTGCATAAAGGCCCTGACACGTCGCGACAGATTACGTCGGTGGGCGACAACAAATGAGGCACTGAGCGGCTCGGGACGCAGGTCCGGGAGGACTTCCACCAGCGCGCCACGTTCTATAAAGGGCGCGAGTGTGGCGTAGCCGCCCTGAATCAGGCCCAACCCGGCCAGTCCCGCCTCATGATAGGCTGGTACGCTGTTGACCCGCATCGCACCGGGTAACAGCAGCATTTTGTAGCCGTCATCGGCTGGATACTCCCATCCCTCAGGCTTTGAGCCAAAGCTCCGCTGGTAATGAACCATTTTGTGGCCCTGATTGCGCAGATCATCAATGGTCTGCGGCACCCCAACGCGTGCCAGATAGCCAGGGCTGGCGGCATTGATCATGCGAAGCTTTCCCAGCGGCCGGGCAATCAGCGTCTCATCCATGATCGGTCCCAGGCGGATGACACAGTCGAATCCTTCATGAACTAAATCAACCCGGCGGTCACTGCCTGAAAGCTCAATCTCCAGTTCAGGGTGGGCTTCCAGCAGCTGTGGCAAGGCGGGGATCACTACGCTCTGGGCCAGCACGGCTGGCATATCAACACGTATCCTGCCCCGCAATGCTATCCCGTCGTGAGCGAACATGGTCTGTAACTCCTCGACCTCCGACAGCAGATCAAGTGCGCGTGCATAAAAAGCCCGTCCATCCTCCGTTAACTGTACGGTCCGCGTAGTGCGATGCAGGAGCGTCGCGCCGGTCACCTTTTCAAGTTCCCGGACCACCAGTGATGCACGGCCTTTCTGGATCCTCAGGCTTTCAGCTGCCAGAGTAAAACTCTTCATTTCAGCCACGCGCGCAAAAATCGTCAGTGCCTCGAGGTTTTTCATTGTTTCCCTTCAGAGTAACAGTGCGTAATTTTTTCCATAATTTATCACCTTATTAATAGCTAATAGAGTGCTTTCAGACCGCAGAATTCATACAACGCGACAACAAGGCAAACCTGCTCACAGAGAAAAGGTTTCCCCTTCAGGAAGGAGAGAGAAATGAACAAAGGTTATTTAATCGCTCACGTGACCGTATCAGATCCTGACGCCTATGCTGAATATGCCAGAGCAGCTGGCGAGGCCATGCAGGAATTTAATCCAAAGATCGTTGCCTGGTCAGGGCAGTATGCAAATCTTGAGGGAGAGGCTCATGAACGGCATGTCGTTTTTGAGTTCAGCTCTTTTGACGAAGCCAGGCAATTTTATGAAAGTCCTGCGTATCAGACTGCCAGGTTGTTGCGCGCAGGGGCTGCACACGGGACGTTTGTGCTGGTCGAAGGAGCGAGTCTTTAAACACTTCATCGTCGTGTGCCGATGCAGACGCCGGTGAACCCTGGCCCACAGGATGTCGCCAGAATGCTGAGTGTTGTCTGACTTAACCGGTGAACACCGCTTTTTTTGTTCAGTTAATTGACGCTGCCTGACCACACTGTCGGTAAGGTAGCGTGCAACAGGCAAGAGGATGGCAGTGTCTGGCTTTGTGACTTCCGCAGAGCGCTTCAATCCTCCTCTGCTACTTTCATTAAAGCCACACAGATAAAATTTTCGCACAGACGCTCACTTTCGGGGCAGGTGCAGACCAAAGATATTCTGCCCGCTCTCGTGCCGATAGTAAGCCTTTCCATCATGCAGAGCGGCGATTGCGCGCACCAGCGACAGTCCCAGCCCGCTTCCGGCCGTATGACGGACGTTGTCGCCACGCCAGAAGCGTTCAAATAATTTTTCAGGCTCCTCCAGCTCTTCGCCCGCGTTTGACACCTCAACCTCAACAGAGTCAGCGTGATGATACGTGATGACCTGAATCGTGCCTTTTTCTGGAGAGTAACGAATGGCGTTGATCAACAAATTGCTCATCGCACGCTGGAACAGCATTTTATCCGCGGTGAGGCGGCCTTCGGTGCTCAGCTCAATGACCTTTTCCTGCTCTTCCGCAACTGGTTCAAGAAAGTCGATCAGTGCTTCCAGCGCATCCTGTAGCAGGAAGTCCTGTTTATTGAGTCTGATATTGTGGTGCGTCGCGCGCGCCAGGAAGAGAATGTTTTCAGTCAGACGCGACAGACTCTCCAGCTCTTCAATGTTGCCTTCAATCAGCGTCTGATATTCAACGGTAGAACGTTCATGACCCAGCGTAACCTGATTCTGGCCCAGTAACACATTAATGGGCGTGCGGATTTCGTGCGCCAGATCGTCGGCAAATTGGGTCAGACGGATAAAGTCCGTGGATAAGCGCTGACGCATAGCGTTAAGCGCGTTGCCAATCGGTAGCAGCTCTTGTGGAATAGACTGAAGCGGCACGGGCTGATTTAACCGGTCACTGGCCGTTTCTGCCACGATCTTACTTAACCGGCCGATCGCCCTTAGCCCTCTGCGAATCAGCAGCGGACTGACAGCGGCGCACAGCAAAATGGCCGCCAGTGAAACCAGAATGCTTTGCTGGCGATAACGTTCCAGCATTAGTGCTCGCTCTCGCGCGACCCTGGCGAGCGTAATGGTTACCGGCCCGAGTGATGAGTTTGCCTGCAAGCTTAACGCCGACGCCTCAGTCTTATCTGCATTAATCCAGCGGTACAGCTGTTTTTCACTGGGTGGAGTGCTGGCTGGCGTGGGCGAGATCGCGGGCAACGTTATCCCGGTATGATTAATACTGACGTTTTGCTCATGTTGCGAGCGGATGCTGAGAATGTCCTGATGGATATCGACCATCCGATTGAAGTAGAGCGGCAGCGAGCTGGGATGGGCACCATCTTCAAGCAGTTGTCTTAACTGCGCCGCCCGGTTAATAAGCGTTTGATCGTCGCGCCATCCCAGTTCGCTGCGTAAAGCTTTATACAGAATCAGGCTAATGCCGCCACAGGCCATCGCCATGATTAGCGTAAAAATCACTGTCAGCCGCAGCGTCAGAGACGGGCTAGTCACCCTCAATCCCCTTTTTGGACAGGCAGTATCCCATGCCCCTTACCGTTGTGATGAGCTTTTGAGGAAAGGGATCGTCGACTTTACGGCGCAAACGGCGGATAGCAACATCGACGATGTTGGTTTCACTGTCGAAATTAACCCCCCATATCTCGCTGGCCAGCAGCGTCCGGGGCAGAATCTCACCGTGACGGCTGGCGAGCAGCCACAACAGCATGAACTCTTTACGCGTCAGCGTCAGAGTGACGCTGTCACGTATAACCTGAAAGCGCGCTGAGTCCATCACAAGACCGCCCACCTGCAGTACGCTACTGTGCGGCTGCTGCTGCCGAAGTTGGTTTCTCACACGAGCCAGAAGCTCCGCAAAAGAAAACGGCTTAACCAGGTAATCATTGGCTCCCAGTTCCAGCCCTTTCACCCGATCATCCACCGAGTCTCTTGCTGTCAGACAAATCACCGGAGTCTGACTGGCGGTACGCAGGGTTTTCAGCACCTGCCACCCATCCATTCCCGGCAGCATAATATCCAGTATCACCAGACTGTAGGGATGTGACAGCCCGAGATGCAGGCCATCCCGTCCATCTGCGGCGTAATCCACGATGTAGCCCGCTTCTTCCAGCCCCTTACGCACCCAGGCGCTCGCCTTCTGGTTATCTTCGATCAGTAATAGTTTCATCGGCGCAGTTTGCCATGAAATTTATGACCGCCCCAGCGTTTCAGCACCAGATGACAATATGGTCATCTTTCTGTCAGGCAGAACGAACAACCGTACCGGTATAACAGCGGGGTGATTAACACCGGAGTATTAAATAATGAAAAAGAATCTCACTGCCCTGGCCTTCGCTGCGTTGCTTGCCGTTCCCGCGGTCAGCTTCGCTGCCAGTAAAAATCCGCTGAGCGTTCACGTGCTGAACCAGCAAACCGGCCTTCCGGCCTCAGAGGTTGAGGTGATGCTTGAACAGAAACAGGGAGAAAGCTGGAAAGTACTGAATACCGCCAATACCAACCAGCAGGGTCGGATTGATGCCCTTTGGCCAGCAAAGCCTTTTGAAGCGGGTGATTATCGGGTGATTTTTAAAACCGGTCACTATTTTGTGGTACATCATCAGAAGAGCTTTTTCCCCGAAATCCCGGTGGAGTTCCATATCACCAATACCACTACCACTTATCACATTCCGTTGCTGCTGAGCCAGTACGGTTACTCCACCTATCGCGGGAGCTGAAATAAATGAAACGTTTACTGCTGGCATTGATGCTGACAACCGGACCTGCCGTGGCGCTCGCTGCTGAACCAGCCTCCGTCTATGACATGACGCAGGCGCTGAGTAACCAACTGGCAACGGAGGCCTTGTCCGCCTGCCATAATATGCATCGTCAGGGCGTAGTCGCCGTGGTGGATCGGGGTGGAAACCTGGTCACGCTGATGCGGGACGACAACGTGGGTCCTCACAACACCCAGGCAGCCTGGCGAAAAGCGTTTACTGCGCTCTCCACCAAAACGCCGACCAGACAACTGACCATAAAAGCGCAATCATCACCGGAAAGCGTCAACCTGAATACGGTTAATGAACTCTTGCTGCTTGGTGGTGGTGTTCCCGTGCAGTATCGCGGCCAGTGGATCGGCGCTATTGGCATGGCAGGCACCGGTGGCGCGGAGTCAGACGATCACTGTGGGACCGAAGCGATTAACAAAGTGCTGGGTAACAGCAAGCAACCGTAATCATGATGAACGCGTGGCGGGTATATTACTGCCAGACATGGGGAAGAAACAGTTCCCCATGCTGTTCAAATACGTCGCCGCCAGAACGTCTGCTAGGTTCCAGAAACGGACGCTATAAACGACTTCTATGTTGAATATCGGAAGCCGCCATCGATGAGATCTTATGGTAAATCGAGTGTTGTCATGTGCCTGGTGGGTTGTTTATCAAAAATGACTAAGAGAGTCTCTTTGGTAATAACAATCAGGAAGGCGACTATGAAGATAACGAAGATTGACCACATACACGTCTACGTCGGGAACATTGAACTGGCAGAACGCTGGTACCAGGAGGTTCCTGGCTTTTCCCGCGACGACTCGCTGTACTTCTGGTTTGAGCAGGGAGGGCCGCTAGTTATCAGAAATAACGGCGCATCACTTTCCCTGTTTCTCAGGAAAAATCAGCATCCCGGGCATACGGTGGCTTTCGCCGTAGAAGCGGCTGCGTTTCTCAGTTTTGTGCCTGCTCTCAACGCTAAAGGCATCCCGTTTACCGTATGCGATCACGATGTATCTATGTCCGTGTACTTTAACGATCTTAGCGATAATAAGATTGAGCTGACCAGTTATGAATATCTTCTGGCAAAGCAGCTATTGGAGAGCATTGTATAGCTTTCTCCATTAACTGAAGTCGGAGCGCAATAGGGTTGTTATGTATAATTTGCATAACATCCCTACCCTGTGATTTTGGCGTCCGTTTTTCGCTCATAGCTGACTTGCCCCTGAATAATGACTCATACCCACGCACAAGACAGGTGCTTGCAGCGGGAGTCGCTAGTTTTCCAGCGGCCCCTATAACGCCGTCCCGGCACGTATCAAATACATGTCCGGGAGGGCCCACTTCTGGTTTCACTATGAATGTTGACACCTGCAACATCCTGCCCACAAGAGAGTGAAAATCATGCCTGAAACCGATTAAGGTCCACAAGTTGTCGCAGCATCTCGATATGAATCGGCTTATCATTAAGCGCCGGTATGTACGTAAAGGATGTACCCCCCGCATGCATAAAAATCTCCCTGTTCTGCTCATCAAGCTCCTCAAGGGTTTCTAAACAGTCTGATGCGAACCCAGGGCTGATGACATGCAGGCTTTTTATTCCTTCATTCGGTAGATTTTTAATCGTCTCATCAGTATAAGGCGTTAACCATGGCTCTCTGCCGAATCTTGACTGGAACGTCATCACTATTTTCAATGACGGCATATTGATTGCTTCAATGAGTAATTTTGTCGTTAACTCACATCTTTGAGGGTATTGGTCCCCCTCTTTGACAAACCTGACCGGTATACCATGATATGAAATCAACAATGCATCTGGAATGCCGTTAGCTTCGAAAGATGCCTGAACGGATGCTCTTAACGCTTCAATGTAGGCAGGGTGATCGGCATAGTCATTGATGAAATTTATAGAGGGTGTATACCGGTTCTTCATTACCTGCAGGTGACGACTCACACTATCCCAAACGGAAGAAACGGTCGAAGATGAAAACTGCGGATACAAAGGAATGACGATAATTTTATCGACGCCTTTTTCCAGTAGCCTGTCAATTGCACCACCTATACTCGGCTCGCCATAACTCATCCCCAGCTCAACGGGCATACCTGTCACTTCTTCAAGCGCACGGGCTTGCCTGACGCTGTAAACCATGAGAGGAGAACCTTCCTCCATCCAAATCGAAGAATATAATTTCGCCACTCGTTTTGCACGTAATGGGATAATCACGCCATGTAGAATGGGGCACCAAATGATTCTCGGTAAGTCGACCACTCTGTAGTCATGCAGAAATTTAGATAAAAATTTCTTTACCGCAACAGGCGTTGGTTCTTTTGGTGTTCCAAGGTTAACAATCAAAACACCCTGTTTATTCGTCATTAGGTGGGGCCCTCAAAGCCATTGTCACTAATTCACTCATGTCAGTCACTCCGTAGCAGCTTATCTTAAAGGCCTCAATTTGACCTCATTTTACAGAAGTCATTGAAATGCAGATTTACTGTTTCACGGCTTATGATGCTATGAATCTGATTGCAGCCATCGCTTTGACTCAATGGTCATGATTTTAGGACATTTCATCAGTAAAAACATTACTTTCTCTATCGTCAGATTTAACCGGTGCGGGGCTACACGACGTCATTATTGGAGTCGGCGTGTGGGGTTGGTTGGCTGGAGGAGGTGAGAAAAACCGCATCTGGATGCCCGCGCAGAAGCATGCCTTAGGCTTTATCTTTTTATGCGTATAAGTGATGAAGGCGACTGGCCTGCTCCCTGTTAATGCTTACAGAACGCTGTTAGCAATGTCCGCCTCTCGCTCATTGCGGACAAAATATGCGCTGTTACCGTCCGCTTTGTGCCAGGAGTGGAAGTATCAAAGGGTTTGTGTGAGTTAACTTACGAGAGATTGATCATAACTTACGAGCAATTAATCTAAATAATGGGCATTCATGCCGGCTGGTTTGAAAATATTAAGTCTATGATTTTCATATTTGGACATAAAAACGGATGAGCGAAAATTTAGTATTCATGTTGTTAGCGCTTGAAAAATCACGTCAAGCCTTACCGGGCTGCAGGCCAAATCCACCTGTAGGGTGCGTGATTATCCATAAAAGGGCAGTGGTTTCCGAAGGCTTCACTCAACTTCCAGGTCATCATCACGCAGAGATAGACGCCATTTCAAAATTAACAGTTCCAATTAGTGAATGTGAAATCTTTGTCACACTTGAACCCTGCTCCTATCAAGGAAGAACCCCTTCCTGTGCCTTGACACTTGCTGACCTGAAACCACGCCATGTCTATGTGGCCATGGAAGATCCGCATCCTCGAAACCGTGGAGAAGGACTCAGAATTTTAGAAAATGCAGTAGTCAGCTTTACTCTAGGCATTGGTAAACTGGAGGTAGAGAATTTTCTATCTCCCTATCTGGCGAAGTACTAGGCCGTGTGGACATAACAAGACTGTATCAGCCAAAGGTCCGCTGTTCGTTCTGACCTGCTCCATTATGATTCACACAGTAGACTGTTACCAATGTCCGCTTTTCGCTCATAGCGGACCTTGCAGCACGTATGTCCGCTTTGTGCCAACGTTACGTAAGGAAGGAATTAAGCCATCCCGTAGGATGGCTTATGGAATACTGTTACTGAGATGACAGGC